>OBXJ01000117.1_pt1 | contig 88557 bp, 61 predicted proteins | sample 1495401 | NCBI WGS metagenome assembly OBXJ01 (sample SAMEA2580149, study PRJEB22360) | human gut metagenome | biome: human gut; feature: human-associated habitat; material: faeces | place: Denmark | collected 2008/2010 | reverse complement strand
CTTGTCCCCCGTGCCGTCCAGGCTCAGAGTTCCATTCAGCGTGACGGACGTTCCGTCCAGCCGGGCTTCTCCGCTCAGGGACAGTTCCGCCCCTTCCTGAATGCGGAGGGAGCCGGTTCCGGTGATGGTGCCGTAATCCATGCTGCTTGTTCCGGTCAGGTCGAGAGCGCCCTTAATAGTCAGGGTGCCTCCGGCTTCCGTGGCGGTAAGGATTCCGATTCCGGCGTTGCCGTTAATGGTCAGGCCGCCTCCTTCCAGCGTGAGGGTGCCCAGGGAGTTTTCCGCGCCGTTGAGTACGATGCCGCCTTCACGCAGAGTAAGGGTTTCCATGTTCATCGTTCCTCCAACCGTCAGTGTCCCGGTTCCTTCCTTGATGAAGGCAACGTTGCTGCCTCCCGTGATGCTGCCTCCCATGACGGTATCCTGGCCGGCCGGGTCAATGTCGTCTTCTCCCGTCGTCATTTCTTTGTTGTTGAGAATGACGACGGCCGTGCCATCTCCGGTGTTGTTGACGACCAGGCTGCTGCCGGAGGCTCCTATCAGGTTGTTGATTTTAGCTCCTTCGCCGTCGTCTTCTCCAGGAGTTCCAGCCAGGTTGACCGTCAAGGTCTGGCCACTGCCGATGACAACGCCGGCGTAGCCGGAGAGCGTTTGATAGGAGTTGACTTCATGAGCGTTTCCTCCTTCCGCCTGCACGCGGTAGAGGCCGGTGGCCGCTCCGCTGAGCACCAGGCTGCCACCGTCCGTTCCTGTGACCCGGATGCCGTAGTTGGTCAGAAGGTCGGTAGTGAAGGCAATGTCGCCCAGGTTACCGACGGTCAGCGTTCCGCTGGTCAGGGTCAGGTAGCTGGAGGTGTCGTCGGTTTTGTGGTCCAGCAGAAGGTTGACAACGGCGTCGTTGCTCAGGTCCAGCGTCAGCCCTTCTCCCGCAATGGCCAGGTTCGGGGCGCTTCCCGTTCCGCTGCCGTTGCTGATGACAGCGTCGGATGCCTGCGTATCCTGGCCGATGTTTTCCGTCCCAAGGGCAATGGTAAGCCCGTCCAGGCCTCCTTCTCCTACAGTTACGGATCCGGTGACTCCGGTCAGACGGGAGCCGGCGGCGATATTCAACGTCCCCTTCATATGGCTGCCGTTGGCTCCGGAGAGGTTCAGGTTGCCTTCCATGATGGAAATTCCTTCCGTGATTCCGCCGAGGATGGTTTCTGCTCCTGCCGCGTCTGCCCCGAGTTTCAGGTCTCCCGCTCCGGTTTTGGTCAGGGACGGGCTGTCAGTCAGTGCATAAACGGTGGCGGAGGTTCCTTCTCCGGTAACGTTGATTTTGTCAAATTGGGTGAAGGTTGTGTGTTGGAAGTCCGTGGCTCCAAAGCTTCCCTTGAATTCAAGCGTCCTGTCTCCCCCTACCGTCGCTCCGGCGCTTCCTCCAATGATGATGCCGCCTTCTTCCCCTTCCGCTCCAAAGACGCTTCCTTCCGTCAGAGAGACGAGTACGTCGCCTCCTACCGTGCCGCAGTTGCCTGCCCCGTAGATGTCGCCCAGGTAGGTCCCCGCCCCAAGGGTGACGGTGACGCTGCCGCCAATGCTGACGGGCAGGGCCGCGGCGTCTTCCGCCGTCCATGCGCTTCCTCTCCAGGACCCCCCCACGATCCGGCCCGTGAAGACGGATCCCCCGTCAATGGCGACGCTGGTATTTCCGTTGGTGGTCAGCGTGGTGCCGTCCCCCCAGTTCCAGAAAGAGCCGCCCATGATGTCTCCCGTGAAGATGATTCCTTCTTTTCCGGTGATGGAGACGCTTGAGTTTCCTTCCACTTTTTGTATGTCTCCGTTGCTTTCGGATTTCGTGTTTGCGTAACTGCCCCCATAGATGTTTTTGACGAAGTTGTTTTGCCCGTCTGTGCCGGAGAGTTCCGCATTGCTTAAATCAACAGTTACCGAGGTGCTGCCTTGGATTGTCGTCCCTGAAACCTGGTTGGCCGTCCATGCGCTGCCGCCCGTGATGAAGTTCTGGTTTGTTGCGTTGCTGAAGTCTCCCAGGTTGACGGTCGCGTTGTTGCTATACTGGATATTGGTGACCAGGACGTTTGTGTTTCCTGTGATGATGGTGACGGCATTATGGGAGGAAGTGCTTCCTCCGATGATGGCTCCGGCCACGATGGCGTTATCCTTGACGGTAACGTTTGTGCTGCCCGTCAGAGTTGTGCTCGCTCCCTGCTTGTTTCCGCCGATGACGTGTTCCGCCGTGGCGTTTCCCGAGAGCTGCACATGGGTGTCTCCCGTCAGTGTGCTGGTCTGGAGGTTGTTCTCCCATACGTTGTCTACCCCCCCGGAGATGATGCCAAACGCCCCTCCGTTAATATCCATCCAGATGTCCCCCTGGTAGTTGAGGTTGCCGGACGACAAGGTCGCCCCTCTATTGTATACCCCGGCCAGGTTGATTTTGGTTTCGCTGGAGTTGATGATTTGATAAACTTTGTCCCCGCTGGTCGTCAGGGTTCCGTTCAAATATCCCAGGCTGACATTGGTCGCGGTTCCGTCAAGCGACAGGGTAAAGGCATTTTTGATGGTTTTTTCCAACGTTCCGTCCGCTCCCGCCGAAACCCAGGTCACGCTGGCTATCGCGCCTTCATTGATTGTAAGCGTGGAGCCGTTTATGTTGTATTGGTCCGAATTCAGCCCCGTGACGGAAAAGTTCGTATTAAGGATGCTCCCTAAATCGAACGTGTATTTCTGACCGTCCGCCACCAGGCTGTCAAGTGCGCCGCCGATGTCAATAGTACCTGAAGTGAAGGATACACCTTCCATGGTAAAGGAAGAGCCGGATTCCGTATAGGTTAACTTGGCTCCATCAACAGTCACATTCTGCAATGTGCCGGTGCCGTTCATATTCAGTACTGCATTTGTTCCCAGAGTGGCGGAGTTGAAATTCAGCGTTCCTCCTGCCATGGTGATTATTCCGGAATAAGCCAGGGAAGAATTATTGATATTCAGGATGCCTCCTTGGGCCGTGATATTCGCGTTGATGACGGCTCCCGTCAGGTTCTGCGTACCCGTTCCGGCCATGATTAGATTTATTCCTCCTGTGGGAGTAGTCTTGCCGTTCACCCCGGCGTACTGCGTGGTTTCCCCGATGCTTCCCCCGTACGTGTAATCTCCGTTGCCCGTCAGGGTAAGATCCGCTCTGGCGGAATTGGCCGACTGGACGCGTCCCTTATGCGTTCCGCTGAATTCGTCGGCATCATTCAAACCGGCCAGAGAAGCGGCATTGGAAATTTGCAGCGTCAGGTTGTTGGAACCTTGATTGGTTGAGCCCGACAAATCCACTGTTGCGTTGGCGAGCGCCGTTCCCGTAATCTGGAGAATGGCCCCTCCGGACTGCGTCTTCTTCTGGGAAAGGATAATGTTCCCGCTAAAATTGCTTTCCTGGGAACCAAGCACAAATTTGGAGGCATAGTCGGCATTCTTGTTAGCCGCTACCAGCATCAAATCTCCTTCTCCGGCAAATGAACCGTTCAAATTGATGGTACAGGCGCCGTTTGAATTCTGATTAATGGTAAACGAGGAGCCTGCTCCTAAATAAAGCCCTGTGGAGTAATTGTTATTTCCTGAAGTTACATCAAGGTTGAAGGATTGCTCCCCAGTGACTGAATATTCATTGGCGGACTCATTATTATTGAAGGTGGAGTCCGCTCCCCATGCGGGAGATTCAGAAGTTGGGACGGCCAAGGAAACACTGGTGTAACAAGCCAGAACAGCCGCCAGCAGAGCAATAGGCAGGTGTAGACGCATTTTTTGTTATGGTGTTAATTTTTATGTATTTATGTATAATAATACGAATTTGAAATCCGAAGTCAACGAAAATTTTTGATATGAAAACGTTTTAGAAAAGATGAGAAGAGTGAAGAAGAAGCAGGAACGAAAGGGAGAAACTATGTGAATACATATTCAATAACATCACTATTAATGATTTAGATATTTTCCAAAATAAATTTAAATCTTTATCGAATTTCAAAACCGTTGCGCTAACCTTGGAGGATGATTGTAAAAAATTGTTTATCAATAGATTTCTTTGTTGATTATCTTTAAGACACGAGCACAAATTACTCGAATTCTCCTCCTACCGATAGACGAGCCACGCTAGTCATGCATCGTTGCTTTGGCAGGATTAGTCTGCGAAGGTATCACTTCCGAACGTTTTCATTCTCCGGCCCGGCATCTAATGTTTCAGGGACCAGTACAGGAGGGAGTATTCCGGATGTGTAAAAGGTAAAGGGATACCGTGAGGCCGGCTTCTTCTTAACTCTCGAATGGCTGAATTCGTGCCACTTATTTTCGTACAAGGGGGGGTATCAGGCAACGGATCTGATCATGAAATTGAAACTCCAGCTGACTTTCAGAATCACCTTGAACAACTTCAAACAGGTGTGAATCAGAAAAAACAAGGTACTGATATGGGTGCTGGTTGAGCAATTTTGAAAAAGAAAAACGCCTCGAAATTCTTGATTCCGAGGCGTTTATGAAAATGGTACGCGGTACTGGTTTCGAACCAGTGACCCCATGCGTGTGAAGCATGTGCTCTACCACTGAGCTAACCGCGCGTCTATGGTGCGGAAAAAATATATCGGAGGGTTTGGGAATTGGCAAGGAGTTTTTTGAAGTCGGATGAAAATGATCAAAGTTTTTTCTTTCCTTGCTCTTTGGTAGGAACTGTCTTTATACGGGGAAAAATAGCCGGAAGGATTGATTTTTCTCATGCAGGGAAAATCTGTTTCCGACTGAAGCCCTCTATTAATGATCAACATGAAAATACCTCTGTTCCTGAAAGGAAATTACTGTGTACACTTGGCGCGAAGGGAATCGGGCCGGTGCTTTGGTGAGTTGTCGTGCCTACACGGAGGATTTCCGATTACCTGGTTTATTCCATTTATTGCGATAGGACGGAACGGCGCATCGCCGTGTAGATTTCAAATGGAGGGATGCTTTTGGCGCAGGATTTTACGCTTGCAGGCGTGTGCAGGACCTAGTGTATCCATTTCATAGTGTTACTTTCCCTTTTCCTGCGCATATCTCCCGGCAATGCTGAATTTCCCATCGGAAGAAGATTTGGCCAATAGAAAAAGCAAAGATGGCTGCGGTCATTTTGTCCCAATGGAAAGTGACCATGATCATACATATTGGAGAAGAACGATACCCGTCATGCCAATGGATTTGCAGTTTCTCATCACGCAGATGATTTCCATTCCGTTGCCGGAGAAAATGATTCTACTGCAGTTTCAAGATTAATGAATTGGGAGATGAGCGTTTTCCGTTAAAGGGGAAGGGCAGCGCTGCCCTGGCGATAATGCCGTGCTATTGTATCCTGAACCATAGGGGACGGGAATTTTCCTCTTGCCATGATTTTGGCACATAACGGCTTTCCAGGGGAAGGGAAATTGAATAGGCGGATCAACTTCACTGACCGGGAAAAAGCCCCCTCGTTCTTCCGGAGGGCTGGGGTACTGTCATTCTGTGTTTTTCAACGGCGGGTGTCCATACTGACAATTGTTTGGGGGAGGTAGCGCTTCGTAAGGATGTTGCTGGCCATGATGAAGCCGGCGAGATGAAGGAAAGTCTGCCGCCTCTTACATCCAATCAAAGGCTGGGAGTGACTGCCTGGATTTTTTGAAACTGTGGCTTGGAGGATTTTCCCAAGAGAGAAGAATGTTTCTATCCAAGGCTACTTTTTCTACTGTCGGGCCTCCCGGAATTCCCAGGCACGGCATGTATACTTTCCTCTTCTCAAGATTTTCTTCTTCATTTTATCAAGTTATTAATTGTCAATATTTTCCAGTGCTCTTTCCGGGAAAGGGGGATGGTGGCTGAATTCCGGCTTGTAGAATATCCGCCGTCTTTTTAAACTCCGGGCATGAGTTGCACAAGCCCACCCCGAGCATGGGCCCAGATTGATACTGGTGCATTGAAGCACAATCTGAATGTCGTCCGCCGCATCATGCCGGACCACCGTTTGATGGCCATTGTGAAGGCGGAGGCTTACGGACACGGTCTGGAAGGCGTGGTGAAGGCTCTGGACGACGAGGGCTGCGCTTTTTTCGGGGTGGCGACCGTGGCGGAAGCCGGCCGGGTGCGGGACGCTGGGGCCAAAACGTGCCCTTTCATTCTTGGTCCCTGTTTTGCGGGAGAACGGGAGGAAATTGTCCTGAACGGCTGGCGCGCCGCCCTTTCCAGCATGGAGGAGGCGGAACATTTCAATTCCCTGGGGAGGCTGTACAACAAGCCCGTGCATGTCCATCTGGCCGTGGATACCGGCATGGGGCGCAGCGGTTTTCTGCCCAGCGAACTGCATGGCCTTACCGAAAGGCTTAAGCAATTCTCCTTCCTGGATTTGGAAGGCGTGTTTTCCCACCTTTCCGCGGCATCGGACGATATTTCCTTTACGCACGGTCAGATCAGCGGATTTGCGGAGGCGGTGAATGAACTTTCCAAGGGCCACGAGTACAAGTTCCGCCATTTGTGCAGCAGCGCGGCCGTATTCAATTACAAGGTGCCCTGTGCCAACATGGTGAGACTGGGGAGAATTCTGTACGGGTATTCTCCCATGCCGTCGCCCCACAACAAGGAACTGCGCCCCACGCTGACGCTCTACAGCCGCATTACTTTGATACGTACATTGCCGGGCAATCACGGCGTCTCCTACAACCATTGTTATATCACCAAGGGTTGCACGAAGGTAGCGACTATCGGCATCGGTTATGCGGACGGCTATCTTCAGTATTTGTCCAATCAGGGAGCGCGTGTGTATATCAACGGCCAGTACTGCCCCGTTCTGGGACGCATTACCATGGACCAGATCATGGTGGATGTAACGTACATGGACCAGGTGAATACCGGTGACCTGGTGGAGATCATGGGGCCCAATGTGAGCTGGGAGGAGCTGACGCGCCGCGCCAATACCATCCCCAGCAACGTGCTGACCAGCATCAGTTCTCGTGTTCCGCGGATTTACGTGTAAGCAGTTTCGCGCGGAGGCCGGATTCTATTGTTTTTCTTTTTTCCGGGATGCTTTCCCGGAAAGTTCCGGCTGTCATGCCATTCCGGATTTTGGAGAATTGGAAAAGCCTGCTGATGAAAACAGAGTAGTTTTTCAGGATATTGCCGGACGGACGGCTCCGCGCTTTTTAAGCTTTGGTCCGGTGGTTCGGAGTTTTTACTGTTTGCGGGTGTTTTTCCCGGCTGGCGAAAATTCTCGTTCCGTTATGCTTCGGGAAGGGTTTTCCATCGCGGGAGGGGGAGCAGAAATGCCGGGGTGGGGGGGATGCTTGCAGGAAACAAGGAGGGTAAGAGAAATTTTCCGTCAAAAAGACAGTTTTTCTGGCGTTCAGCTTTCCTTTTAATTTTCCGGCGGAGTTTTACCTCTGCCGGAGTTTGTCCCAGTCTTCCGGCTCCAGGGAGCAGGGGTCCGGAGCTACCCAGTGTCCCGGTTCTATTTCCACGGGCGTCAGGTCCGCTCCCACGGTTTCCGGATAGGCGGGGTGCTGAATGCGGTGGCCGAAGGCAGAACCAAGCGGCGGATTGATGGGGGAGGGTACGTCTCCCGGCAACGGCTGGTGCGTGTTGGCTTTAGCGGGGTCCGGTTCCGGAATGGCATCCAGCAGAGCCTTGGTGTAGGCGTGCCTGGGAGCCTGGTAGATGGTTTCCGCGTCTGACATTTCCACGATTTTTCCCAGGTACATGACGGCCACGCGGTCGGAGATGTGTTTGACTACCGCTAGGTCATGGGCGATGAAGAGGTAGGAGAGCTTGCGTTCCTCCTGGAGTTCCAGGAGCAGGTTGAGCACCTGGGATTGTACGGACACGTCCAGAGCGGAGACGGGTTCGTCCAGAATGATGAGGCTGGGATTTAGCGTGAGGGCGCGGGCGATGCCGATGCGCTGGCGCTGACCGCCGGAAAATTCAAAGGGAAAGCGGTCGATGGCGCTGTCCGGCAGGCCCACGCGGTCCAGCAATCCGCGCACCCATTCCCGGCGCTGCGCCGGAGTGCCCATGCGGTGGATGACGAAGGGTTCCGCCACAATCTGCCCGATGGACTGCCGCTGGTTGAGGGATTCCGCAGGGTCCTGGAAGACCATCTGGATGTGGGGCCGCAGGGGCCGCATTTTGCGCTGGGAAAGGGTGGCAATGTTCTGGCCGTTGAACTGGATGGACCCTCCTGTAGGCTTCAGCAGGCGCACGATGCTTTTGCCGATGGTGGATTTTCCGCAGCCGGATTCCCCCACCAGCCCCAGCGTTTCGCCGGGATAGATGTTGAAGGAGACGTCGTCCACCGCCTTCACCCAGCCCGCCTGGCGCAGGAAGATCCCGGAGCGGACGGGAAAGTACATTTTCAGGTTGTTGACTTGCAAGAGTGGTTCCGGCATGGCAAAGGAGGGGTTAAAGGTTGGCGCAGCGGGGGCAGGCTTCCACGAAGTGCCCGGGGGTCACTTCCACCAGGGGCGGGCGTTCCGTCAGTTCCTCCGCAGGCACGCCCTGCCGCTGGCAGAAGCGGCAGCCGGGCACGAAGTCCGCAATGGAGGCCACCTGGCCGGGGATGGTGGGCAGCTTGGTCTTGCGCACGGAGCTTAATTGCGGGATGGAGGCCAGCAACCCCCTGGTATAGGCATGGAGCGGATTGGAGAAGAGTGCCCGGACCGGGGCTTTTTCCACCACACGTCCGGCATACATGACCACGACGGAGTCACAGCTCTGGGCGATGACGCCCAGGTCGTGCGTGATGAGGATGGAGGAGGAGCCCATTTCCGCCTGAAGGTCCTTGAGCAGGGAAAGTATCTGCGCCTGCACCGTGACGTCCAGCGCCGTGGTGGGTTCGTCCGCAATGATGAGTTCCGGATGGCAGGCCAGGGCGATGGCGATGACGACGCGCTGGCGCATGCCGCCGGAGAGCTGGTGCGGGAATTCGTCCACGCGCTGTTCCGGAGCGGGAATGCGGACGCGCTGCAGGAGCTGGATGGCGGCGTCGCGCGCTTCCCTGGCGTTCAGGCCGCGGTGGAGCATCAGGGATTCCCCTATTTGCCGCCCTATGCTGTGCACGGGATTCAGGGCCGTCATGGGTTCCTGGAAGATGACGCCGATGTGCCTGCCGCGGATGCCGTGCATGTCCGTTTCCTTGGCTTGGACCAGGTCGCGTCCCTGGAACAGGATTTCCCCGTCCAGGATTTTCCCCATGGGCTGGGGCAGAAGGCGGACGATGGACATGGCCGTGACGCTCTTGCCACAGCCGGATTCCCCCACGATGCCTACGCAAGAGCCCTTGGGGACGGTGAAGCTGACGCCGTCCACCGCTTTCAGCAGGCCGGATTCCGTCTCGAATCCGGTGACCAGGTTCTTGATTTCCAACAGGGGTTCGCTCACTTGTTATTTTTCCGTGGTAGGGGGTTCTTCCTGAGTGACGCCGTTTTCCGGGATGGCGGGGACGGAAGGCAGCTTGTCCGCGCCGTCCTTGTTGTCCAGGCTGTCGATGGAGTCAAGGAAGCGGTACTGGTCGTATACGGCGTCCACTTCCTCGAAGGTTCTGCCCTCCCGCTTGGCTTCCAGCGTTTCTTTCTTCACGTCGTTGTCCACCCAGTACAGGTAGCTTTCCATGGGGTCGAAGACGACCGGATGGCAGAATTGCGTGGTGGCGCTGTTGGGCCATTTGACCCATCGCCAATAGCCCAGGCGGATGAATTCCGTGGTCCAGCAGGGCACCCACAGGGCTTCGTCATGAATTTTCTGCTGCACTTTCCAGGTGGCTTTCTGCAGTTCGTCTTCCGTAGCGGCGTTCGTTTCGTCGTCCAGCAGCTTGTCCATCTCCTTGTCCGCATAGGCGGTGATGTTGTTGGTGTACGTGATGAGGCTGCCGCGTTCGTCGTAGGCGTAGCGGGAATGGAAGCCCTGCTCGTTCATGGGGTGGGGCGGAGTGAATCCCCAGGCCATGAAGGAGGCCTGGGCGCGCTTTTCCATGATCTTGCGGAAAGCTACGGTGGAGTCCAGCGGGTCAAGCTGGATTTCCAGGCCGCACTTGCGGGCGTCTTCTTTCAGCTTGCCCAGTGTGGAGGCCAGGGTTGGAGAAGAGTTGGGGAACGTGATGGCGGCGGTCAGACGGGTGCCGTCCGGCTTGCGGAGAATGCCGTCCGGACACGGAATGGTGTAGCCTGCCTTGGCGAAGAAGGTGCGCGCCTGTTCCGGAGAGTAGGACCGCGCCTTGATGTAGGGATTGGTGAATTTACCGAAGCCTGAATCGTAGGAATTGAGGCGCTGGTAATCTCCCCGGAATGTGATATCAATGATGTTCTGGATATTCAGCGCGTGCTGGAAGCCCAGGCGAACGTTGAGATCGTTGAACGGCGGCTTGGATGTGTTCAGGAAGATGCCCGTGGGCGGCCGAGGATAGATGGTGTAAAATGTGCTGCGGTTGATGTAGCCGTTGTGGACTTCCGGGATTTCCATGCGTTCGTGCCACAGTTCCGGCTTTGTGATGTTCAGCACGTCCAGCTCCCCGATGCGGAAGAGTTCAATGGCCTTGGACGGTTCCCCGATGAAGTTGTACACGATCTGGTCCACGTTATACATGTACTTCGTGAACTTCTTGTCCTTGCCCCACCAGTCCGGAATGCGCTGGAGGATGACCTGCCGCCCGCGGATGATGCCGTCAGGCTTCACCACGTATGCCCCGGTGGTGGGAGGCACGCGCCACTGGTAGCGTTCCACATAGCTGGGGCCGAACTCGCAGTAGAAATGCGGCGGGGACGGGATGAACAGGGTGCAGTAGTAGGGCAGCAGGGGCTTGGGGGAGGGAAGAGTGACGGAGAAGCGGCTATCGTCGTAAATGGTGATGTTGGAGGCGTTCTGGTAGTAGAAGTTGTTGTAAAAAACGTCACGGCTGTGTTCCGAGGTACGGATGTACATGTTTACCAGCAGGTCCACCGCCTTGACCTTGGCTCCGTCCGAGTAGCGGGCGTCCGGGTCCAGTTCGAAATAGACGGTGCGCCTGTCCGCGGATTCCGCCCATTTTCTGGCGATGCCGGGAATGATTTTTCCGGTGACCGGGTGGATGGAGACGAGGCCGATGATGATTTCATCATACAGGGGGCCGCGGAATCCGCTGTTGCTGTTCGGGCCATTGGGACGGAATGTATCCGGGTAGGAGCCGGGAGCCCACTGGCGCAGAACGCCGCCTTTTTTGGCGTTCGGGTCGCCTATTTCCGGATTGTCCAGCCCGTCTTCCCATTTGAGGTCTGCGGGGATGTCCGCCGGAGTCTTGAATTTAATATAGTCCCCTTCGCTCTGTCTCCGGTGAATGACGGACAGCGCGGCTTCGTCGGAGATGAGTTTGCTCTGCAGTTTTTCACGGATTTTGGGGTCTTCCTCCTTGAAGAATTTTTCCCGGAGTTCCCGGATTTCCTTTTGCTTGGCCGCTTCTTCCCTGGCCAGCCTGTCGTTGATCTGCCTGTTCCACCGTTCCGGGAAGGTGTCGAAACCCGGCGGCAGGGTTCCGAAAGGAACGTTCGGCTGCCAGCCCACCCCCTGGGATTGGGAGGAATCCTTGCAGCCGGCGCCCGCTGTCAGCAGAAGGGACACGGAGACGGAGGCAAGGATCGTGCGGAGAATGGCGGAAAGCTTGAGCATGGAGTCTGTGAAAAAGGGAATATTCTTATTTGTAAGTGGTGAATTTTTTTGGGTCGAAGGCTTCGCGGACGGCCTCCCCGATGAAGGTGACGAGCAGCAGAGTGATGACCAGGGCGGAGAAGGCGGAGGTAACCACCCAGGAGGCGGAAAGGTCCGCAAGGCCGTCATTCAGCAGGCGCCCCCAGCTTGCATAGGTGTCCGGAAGGCCGAAGCCGAGATAGTCCAGGGATGCCAGGGCCAGGATCAGGGCGGAGACGCTGAACGGCACCAGCGTGACCAGAATGGCAACCAGGTTCGGCAGGATGTGGACAAAGAGGATGCGGTTGGTGGACGCCCCCACCACGCGCGCCGCCGCCACGTAGTCCCGCGCCTTTTCCTTCATGGTGGAGGTTCGGAGCTGGTAGGTCATGGACATCCACCCGAACATGATCAGCAGGCTGATAATCAGGAACATGCCTTTCATCTGCAGGGGCACCATATCCGAGATGATCATGATGATGAAAAGGAAGGGTACCTGGGAGAAGATTTCTATGAGGCGCTGCATGCCGAGATCAAACATGCCGCCGAAATACCCCATCATCATCCCGAAGGTGATGCCGATGAAGTACACGATGGGCAGGTAGAAGATGGCGGCTTTCATGTTGACCTGAAGGCCGCCGTACAGGTAGGCCAGGATGTCCGCCCCCTGCGTGTTGGTGCCCAGCAGGTGGCCGCCCTTGAGGGGCGGGGCCGGGTGGTAGAAAATGCGGCTGATTTTGTTTTCATCCGTCTGTTTCAGGAAGTCCTCCTTGGTGCCGGGGCCGTTGTAGTGTTCAGCCACAATCTTGTTGTTCTCGTAGGTGGCGCTGTACACTTCCGTCCTGTCCTCCAGCCATCCGGTGGCGCGGTCCACCTTTTTTCCCTTGCGGAATTTGTAGCTGATGTGCGGCAGGGCCTCTTCATCCTTGTGCAGGCGGGAAGCAAGACCGGAGTACGGTTTGCCATCGGATTCGCAGACCAGCCCCTCTTCATTCACGACCAAGGCTTCCGAACCGGGATTGGTGGAATCTCCCGTGGGATCGTAGGGGACGAGGGGCATGACGACCAAAGAGGGTTTTCCCGGCTGTCCCGCCTGTTTTTTCAGTTCCCGGTAATTGGCTTCCGCATCCGCAAAGTCCCCGGTCTGGCCGAAGGTAGAACCCTTGTACACCTTGCGCATGATGGCAGGGAAATACCAGGAGCCATCCTGGATGACCAGAAGCGCCCTTTTTCCCACCAGACACTGGTCCATGCAGGCCAGCAGCGTCAGGGCCAGCAGGATGACCAGGGAGACGTAGCCGCGGGAAATGCTTTTGAACCTTTGGAGGCGTCTTTTGGTGATCGGCGTGGGGCGGAACCGGCGCGGTCCTTTCAGCCTGATCCAGAGGCCCGCTCCGGCCATGACCAGCACGCAGGCCCAGCCGAACCACAGGAATTTCCCCTGAGGCATCAGGAGGCCGCTGCTGTTCTGGTCCGCGCAGACGATGTGAAGCATGCTCATTTCCCGCGAGACAGTGAAGGGCCAGCTCAGCGTGGGGAGGAGCAGCCCGCACAGCTCGCCCGCGGCGGTGAGGACCGCCAGGATGATGAGAAGGTATGCCAGTTTTCTAACCATGTGTGTTATTCAAATTTAATGCGCGGGTCTACGGCGGCCACGATGATGTCGGAAAGCAGGTTGCCCAGCACCATCAGGAAGGAGGTGAGCAGCAGCGTGCCCATGATCAGGGCGTAGTCCTTGTCCATCAGGGCCTGGTAGCTCAGCATGCCGAAGCCTTGGATATCGAACACCTTTTCCACCAGCATGGAGCCGGCCACAATCAGGCTGATCAGACTGCCGAGCGTGGAAGCGATGGGAATGAAGGAGTTGCGAAAGGCGTGCTTGATCACGGCCCCCTTGAAGCTCACGCCTTTGGCCATGGCCGTCCGGACGTAGTCGGAGGAAAGGTTGTCCATCAGGTTGTTCTTCATCATCATCGTAGTGATGGCGAAGGAGCTGACCACGTAGCAGATCAGGGGCAGCACGGTGTGGTGCAGCAGGTCGGCCGCCTGTTCCCAGAATCCCATGTCTGCGAAATCCGCGGAGGTAAGGCCGCATAGCGGAAACCATTCCAGGCGCGCCCCCAGGTACACCACGAGCACGGCGCCCAGCGCAAAGCCGGGAACGGAGTACCCCAGGAAGATCAGCACGGAGGAAATGTTGTCCACCAGGCTCTTGTGCCGTATGGCCTTCACAATGCCCAGGGGAATGCACACGGAGTACGTGATGATGGCGCTCAGGATGCCGAAGTACAGGGACACGGGAATGCGCTCCTTGATCATGTCCCAGACCGGTTCATTGTATTTGAAGGAATTGCCCATGGTGCCCTGGAGCAGGCCGTCAAAGCTTGTCTTGTACATCACGGCCCGCCAGGCATAGCCTTTCGCCTTGTCCTGAATGGCCCCCTCATTTCCCGTCTGCCGCATGCGCCTGGCCCAGCGTTCGGCGCGGTCCATTGGGGATTCCACCTCCACCGTCCATCCTTCCGTAGCCGCTTTCCGGGAAGGCGTCCCGGAAAAGAAAGCGTCCTTGACTTCCTTGGAATCCTTGTCCGGCCGCACGACGACGACCTGTTCTCCCGTCTCGTTCAGATTGATTTTGGTGTGGGTGTCGGAAATGCCGGCATATTCGTCCTCCCTGTCTGCCGGCTCCTCACCGCTAATAACCCCGAATTCCTCGCGGGAAATGGAAATCTTCTTGGGCAGCACGCCCAGCCATTGCAGATAGGCGGTGACGATGGGTTCCTGAAGGCTGTATTGCTCTTCCAGCCGCTCCATGTCGGCCTCGCTCAGGTTATTGTCCCCGCGCTGGGACCCCGCCTTCTGGCCGGACAGGGCGCTCATGCTCTGCTGCTGCATCATTTGTTCAATGGGACCTCCCGGAACAAAGCGGGTTATGCAAAAGACGAGAAAGGTGACCCCCAGGAGCGTCAGGGGCATGAGAAGGAGTCGTCTGATGATATAGGTCTTCATTCGTCGCGCAAAACTCTACTGATTTGTGGCATGCTAGGCAAGCCGCAATCCTTGTTTGTGAGCCTTTCCTAACATGTGGCTTTCCACGTTTTCCCACATTCCGGACAGGAGAATACAGAAAAACCGCCAAAATGGCGCCGCATTTCCAGCTTCCGGCTTTGGAGGTCCGGCCGCTATTCGCGGAAGGGTTATATTCCTTCCCCCAATCGGCGCGCCAGCATATCCGGCAGTCCGGCAGCCAGAATGCGCCGCTGGGCTTCCTCTAGGTCGTATTCCACGCGGCGCTGGTAATAAACCATGCCGTTCGTATCCAGAATGCCGTAGGCGGCGCGGGGGTCTCCGTCGCGCGGCTGTCCTACGGACCCCACGTTGATAAGGTACTTGTTGGTTTTGAGAAGCTGGATATCCCCGGATTCGTATTCCTGGATGCTCCCTTCGTGCCGGATGAAGGTGCGCGGAACGTGGGTGTGGCCGTTGAAGCAGAGGAACTGGTTATCCCGCAGCATGTTGATGCTATGCGTAGCCGTGTCCACATTTGTGACGTATGCCCAGGAGTTGGGCTTGTCCTGCGTGGCGTGAACCAGCACAATTTCATTGGGAAGAATGCGCTGGAAGGGGGCACGGCGCAGCCATTTTTTCTGCTCGTCGGAAAGCTGCTGGCGCGTCCACATCAGGGCACTGTACGCCACGGGATTCATGCCTGCCGGATTGTCTTCCCCGATCGCTTCCTCGTCGTGGTTGCCGCGGACGGTAGGAATCTGGCGGGAACGGATGAATTCAAGGCATTCGGAAGGATTGGCATTGTAGCCCACGATGTCGCCCAGACAGTAAACGGCATCGCATTGCAGCTGTTCTATATCCTTCATCACCGCTTCCAGGGCGGGCAGGTTGGCATGGATGTCGCTGATCAGGGCTATTCTACTCATGGTATTGCGGAAAACTATTATAGCGCATTTCCCGTTTTTTGCCAAGGGGGGAAATTGCAACGGCGTAGCAATGGCCAAAGGCAGGAGATTAAATATCAGTGTAAGGGGATAAAGGCCGCAAAATAATTCTGCGGAGATAAAATATCACTTGTGCCCGGAAATCTTTAATCTTTTCCATCCGGCACCGGATCATCCCGTTTGGCTTCCGGCAGAGATTCCAGCGCTTCCCTCAGTCCATCCACGGGGTATCTGAGGGAATTGGCCAGGTGGGCGGTCATCATGTCGCGCGCTATTTCATCTGTAGGATAAAGTTCGCGGAAGGGAATCCTGTCCTTTTCCGGTATATGCAAACGGTTTTCCAGCACGAAAATGTTGGTGACCAGGCTGGGAACGCGGTTGTGGGGGTCTTTGAACAGTTCTTTTCCCAGTTCCAGCGCTTCTCTGGATTTGGAGGGCACACGGGTCAGAGCGTAAAACTCCTTGCGCGCCGTCAGGGCTGGAGCCCTCAGTTCACGGGCTTTCCGGTAGGCTTCCGCGGCCTTTTCAAAATCCGGCTGGCGGTACGTATCGCTGTACATGTTGCCCAGCAGGGAATACAGGTACCAGCTGTCGGGATTGGCCTTGATGCCCTTTTGCAGAAAATCGCGTCCCTTCTGAATGTACTTGCGGAATCCTTCGCGGCGTTCCAGCGGGGAAAGGCGCTTGTTGTCCAGATAGCTGGAGGAAGCGTTGTTGCCCAGATGCCAGGAACCGTTGTCCCAGTAAAAATCGGAATGGGGTGCAAGGGCGGTGATCTGGTTGTAGCGGCGCTCCAGATTGGCCCAGTCGGAAACCAGGAAGCAGTCAAAGGCTTCCATGCTCAGCACCGCCGCCACCAGGGAACGCAGGCCGCCCAGAGACACCATGGCAAGCTGCTGTTCCAGATAATCGGAGGATGAAAGGTTCACCGGCTCTTCCAGCAGTCCAGCGTTCTTCTCCTGCTCCAGAATACGTTCCTGCAGGGGCAGGCGGATCATGCCGAAGCCCAGCAGGGCAATGATGAAAATGACGGTGTTTTTCAGCATGATTCGTAAGGGGCAATGGAAATTACTGATGACCTACTGTTTAGAGATATAAGAGGTCATGATAGTTCAGTAATTCCTACTTCTTTTAGGTACTGATAAATACCATCATAGAATGAATGTTGCCGAGTGAAATCTGTGTCACTGCCTTCAGGTATAAAAATCACAAAACCCTGACGTGCACGTGTTAATAGAACTCGGTATGTATTCTTCAGGTAGAGCTGGGCATCTTGATTACGCACCATTTTCCATTTGGAGCCACTAAAATTGTAGGGTTTAAAAGACCCGTTTTCCATACGGTAGTCCGCATCCCATGCCACAAGGCTCCAATCTATTTCTAGACCTTGTATATCAAATTCTGTAGCCGTATCTTCTAAGAAATAGGAAGAACGCACATCTTCCTTATTGTTCAAGAACCAATTTTTTGCTTGGATAGTGCTTTGTACGCAAATGCCAAATTGACGCAATCGCTTAGCACCAGAACTGGCGATGAGTCCGTAACGCTCTGTGCCACCAGCTTTAGAATATATCCAATTCCGGGCTTTTTCTAGACTGCGCGTCATTACAATAGGATATTTATACTTTAATTGGGAATAAAGATTCTGTGCCCTTGGCAAGTCATTATCCAAAAGTGATTTTACAAAATCTGAGACTTGTTCACTGCGGAAAGAGCGGAGAGACACAGCTAGATGTAAATCTCTTTCTGGATAGTAATTTAATCCGTTAAAAAATTTTTCAAGTTCCAGCCCACGTGTGTATTCCTCATCAGAGATTTGACGTGACACATAAACTTTCCAATGAGGGAAACGATTTTTAAGGGCATCAAACCAGGCTGGTAATCCAGCTTCTCCGGTATGTATTTCTTGGCCACCACCAATTAAACAGATGATCACAGCCCAATCATCGTGGCGATCCATCGCACTGATGAGAAACTCAGGTTCGGACATCTCCCAAGAGAAAACGTTACGTTCTTTCATGAACTTGGCCGTTTTTTCTTGTGTCCAAGCACGCTGTGCTTCGTCAAAAATCGCTACCTTTTCAAGAGGAGCTTGGTCTGGTTTGTTGAGAGCATTGTCACGGAAATGGTGAATATTCTGAATGAAAACAGAGGATTTTCTTTCAGCATCAGTTTTAGTTATTTTTTGATCAGAACGCTCAACTTCATCTCGGGCAAGAGCTTCTCGTAACACCGATACTAGCGGGCCATTACCAGAAAGAAAGACAGCATGTTCTCCTTCATCATATTGGTGTCGTTCATTAGCAATATTGAGGCCCACTAAGGTCTTTCCTGCCCCCGGCACACCAGTGATAAAGCAGATCGATTTTTCATGGTTCTTTTTACTATCATTGATGATACGGTTAATAGTTTCTGTGGTCTGATTCAGATTAGAAGCTCCTGCATCACTGCGTGCGATTTCTTTAACATCATGCCCACGGTATAAAGCTTGAGCTGCTTCAATGATCGTGGGCGTAGGCTTATATGGAGATGAAAGCCACTGATCAAAAGAGAATGGCTTATCAGATAGTTGGTCAGTTAACTCTTTTAAGATTGGGCCTAATGAATTTTCATTACACAGAATAGGGCGATAAATATGGTCATCATCAGAGATAAGCTGGTATGGAACAGAAGGGGCATCACTACAAACAACGAGTGGCACAATTATTTTATGATGGCTCTCTTGATGAAAGTATTTTAAATCAAGAGCATAGTCTACTACTTGATCTATAACGTATTTAGAGTAATGTTTTTCTCCTGTCTTAAATTCAATGACATAAAGGATGCCAGAAATTGTTATAATGACATCAATGCGTTCTCCAATACGAGGAATTGTGTATTCAAATGTAATGAATCCTGAAGGAAAATTCTTAAGAACTTTCTGAAGTATTTCGATTTCACGAATCCATGCATTACGTTGAGTTTGTTCTAATACAAATGGGTTGTTGCGAGTAATTTGCCCAAGAATTTCATCTAAGGATTATTTGCAAAATTGTTGTATATTATTGGAATAATAAAAACGATACATTGTGTCTTATAGATTTAATTCATGGGTTGTTGTACACAAAAAATCCTTGGAGAAATAAAACTTTGGTAGATTGAAAAAAACTACCTGAATTATTCCTAGAATAAAGAAAAGAATAATCCTAATCCATTTTCAGGCGCTGGCGGATATCCCTGTCCAGTTGTTCCCATTCGGGTACGGAGGCTCCGGCCTGATGGGCTTTAGCGAGGGGATCGCCCCAGATGGCCGTGTATTCGATGGGGCGTCCTTCGTTGTAGTCCACGGCGCTGGACGGGATGAAAGCTCCCATGCTTTCCGTGCGGGAAAGGTGGAATTCGACCAGGTCGTCCGGCAACGTGTGGCCGCGGGCTTTGGCGGCCCGGACCACTTCTTCCATGATGCGGCGGACACGGGCGACGTTTTCCGGGTTTTTGTAGAGTTCCGCGATGCTGATGCCCCCCAGCGCCAAGCAGAGCCCGTTGAACGGTATGTTCCAGACGAGCTTGTACCACTGGATCTGTTCCGCGTTGTCAAAGGCGCGTGTCTTGATGCCCGCCCCGGCAAAGAGAGCGGAAAGTTCCTGCGCCTTTGCGGAGCCCTTCGGTGACGGTACGAACGGTGCGAATTGAATGTTGCCGCCTTCCAAATGGTTGATGTGGCCCGGTTCCTCCCGCATGGCGCAGATGAAGCACAGGCCCACGTAAATGCGGTCCGACGGGATAATACGGGCGATTTCCTCCGCGTTTCCCATGCCGTTCTGGAGAGTGGCTACCACCGTGTCCGGTCCCATCAAGGGAGGGAGGGCCTTGGCAAATCCCGCATTGGCCGTGCTTTTCCAGGCGACGACGACGAGATCCACCGGACCGACTTCCGACGCTTCCCGGTATACCTTGATGCGGGGCAGCGAAATGTTCCCGTGCAGGCTTTTCACTTCCAGACCGTGTTCTTTCAGGTAGTCGTATTCCGAGCGTACGATGAACGATACGTCCTGGCCGGATTCCTGAAGTCTGGCTCCGTAATAGCAGCCGAGCGCCCCGGCTCCCAGAATGGCTATTTTCATGGCGGTGAAGGAGGGTGTTTTTTCTTGGACCGTTTACAGCCCCTGGACGTTGCCTTTGTTGTCCAGATAGATGTGCATGGCGTTCGGGGAGACGGGCAGGGCGGGCATGCGCATGATTTCCCCGCAGAGGGCTACCAGGAATCCGGCCCCGTTGGCGATTTCAAAGTCGCGCACGGTGACGGTGAATCCGGTGGGGCGGCCGCGCAGCCTGCCGTTGTCGGAAAGAGAGTTCTGGGTTTTTGCCATGCAGATGGGGAGGTCCGTTAGACGGCTGGCTTCAAACTGGGCCAGCTTCTTTTTGGCCGCAGGCGTCAGTTCCACGCCGTCCGCTCCGTAAATGCTGCGGGCGATGATATTGAGTTTTTCCTCCACCGGCAGGGCAGATTCATACAGGGGCTTGAAGGGCGGGGAAGGACGGTCTGCCGCTTCTACCACGATTTGAGCCAGTTCCTTCCCGCCTTCCCCTCCGCGGGAAAAGATGTCCGCAATGGCGCAGGGGATGCCGCGTTCCGCGCAGTGCTCCATGATGGCGTCCAGTTCCTCCTGGGAGTCATCAAAGAATTTGTTGACGGCCACGACCACGGGGCGCTTGTAGTGGGCGGCGGCGTCCAGATGGGCGTCCAGGTTTGCCAAGCCCTTTTTCAGGGCGGCCACGTCCGTGTTTTTCAGATCCGCCAGGGCGGTTCCTCCGTGCATTTTCAGGGCGCGGGCCGTGGCGACGATGACGATGGCCGCGGGATTCAGGCCGGACTGGCGGCATTTGATATCCAAAAATTTTTCCGCACCCAGGTCAAAGGCGAATCCGGCTTCCGTCACGGCATAGTCACCGAAGTGGAGAGCCATTTTCGTAGCCAGCACGGAGTTGCAGCCGTGGGCGATGTTGGCGAATGGGCCGCCGTGCAGGAAGCAGGGCACGCCTTCCACGCTCTGGACTAGGTTCGGCATCAGGGCGTCTTTCAGCAGGGCCATGACGGAGCCGGTAATGCCCAGTTCCTTGGCGAAAACGGGTTTGTCGTCCGCCGTGAAGCCGATGACGATGCGGTTGATGCGATCCTCCATGTCCTTGTAGGACGTAGCCAGGCACAGGCATGCCATGATTTCAGAAGCCGGGGTGATATCGAACCCTGTTTCCCGCGGGAATCCCTGCCTGTTGAGGCCCACGATGATGGAGCGCAGGGCCCGGTCGTTCATGTCCATCACGCGTTTCCAAGTGACTTTGCGTTCGTCGATGTTCAGTGTGTGGAAGAACATGGCGTTGTCAATGATGGCGCTGATGAGGTTGTGCGCGGAGGTGATGGCGTGGAAGTCCCCCGTAAAGTGCATGTTGATTTCCTCCATCGGCGTCAGGGAGCTTTGTCCGCCGCCGGTGGCGCCCCCCTTGCGGCCGAAGACGGGTCCCATGGAAGGCTGGCGGAGCGCGAGGCAGGCTTTCTTGCCGATGGCCTGGAGCCCCTGTGCCAGACCGATGGACACGGTGGTTTTTCCTTCTCCGGAGGGGGTGGGGGTGATGGCGGATACCAGGATGAGCTTGCCGGGAGTGGCGGTCTTGTCGAGCACACTCAAGGGAATCTTGGCCTTGTTGCGGCCAAAGGGAATGACGTCGTTTTCATCGACGCCCAGCTTGCTGACACAATCGGAGAATGCGGGAATGACCATGTGCGTATGATGACGGAAGTATGGGGCTTTTGCAAGAAGTTCGTGGACTGTGGAGAGAGGAATCCGGGCCGTTTTTACAGCCGGTGGGGAGGGACGGCGTAGGCCGGGCAACGGACGGAGAGGACGACGGCAATCAACCGGAGGGATTGTTTCATCCTGCGGGATGAAGGGACCGGAGCACGGGAACAGAAAACGGAAGAGGGCACCGGATAACGGCGGCATTATTTTTGAAAAATGGAGGCAGGCGTAGGGAAAGTTTCTTGCCGGTTTCTGCAGGAAAAAGAGGGAAGGAGGACGAGCGGGAGAAAGGCGGAAAAGGTCCGGAGTTTTTCCGGCGAAAGGCTGGTTCATCATGATTTTTCCGCGGAAAACCGGGAAGAAAACGGTTGCCGGCTGGGTTGCTGCAAGGGAGCGTAGGTCGCATGCAAACTTTGTGTCTTTGTTTTAAGGCTGTTGAAACGGTCTGCTCGTTTTTGGAGAGAGGAAAGTCCTTTTTCCATTTTATGATAGAATAAGCCGGGGAAACGGGTATAGTTTCCGAACGCCTGCGACGATGACGGGCGGCGCTTATCCCTTCACCACCATGAGTACCAACCAACCATTGAATGCCGGAGGCGGTCACATCGCCTGGGTAGATTTTCTGCGCATCCTGGCCTGCTTCCTCGTCGTGCTGGCCCATTGCTGCGATCCTTTCGTAGGGAGCTTTGACGGCAGTTTTGACTTTAAGTCGGGCGTCTTCATCGGCAGCCTCGTACGGCCCTGTGTTCCTTTGTTTGCGATGATTTCCGGCGTCCTGCTTTTTCCCGTGACGATGGAAATGGGAGCTTTCTATTCACGCCGGCTCAAGAGGATTCTGATTCCGCTGGTCGTGTGGTCCCTGGCGCTTCCCCTGTTTTACTTCCTCTACTTTGCCGCAGGTGTGCAGACGGCCAGCCCCAACATCGTGATGGACACTTACACCTGGAGCGCCACGGTCGATAAGCTGTACACCTTTATTTTCAATTTCAATTATGATACCACTCCCCTCTGGTACGTGTACATGCTCGTAGGCCTGTACCTCTTCATGCCCATCATGAGCGCGTGGCTGACCCAGGCCAAAAGGAAGGACGTGAAGATTTTTCTGGGAATCTGGATATTCAGTATGGTCCTGCCGTACGTCCAGATGCTGGCTCCGACGCTGGGGTATGAGGGCAATTACGGCAATATGGGGATTCTGGGCATCTGTGACTGGAACCCGTACGGCATGTTCTACAACTTCGCAGGCTTCATGGGGTACATGGTCCTTGCCCATTATTTGATGAAGTATCCCCTGGACTGGAACTGGAAAAAGACACTGTCCATCACGCTCCCCCTGTTCCTGGCCGGATTTGCCATTACCTTCTTCGGCTTCCTGGAAACGCAGAAGCATTTCCCCGGCCAGTATTCCAAGCTGGAGATTCTGTGGTACTTCTCCGGCATTAACGTGTTCATGATGACCTTTGCCATCTTCGCCATAGTGAGCAAACTCCGGATTAAAACCAGCCCGGCGTTGTCCCGGATAGCCGCCCTGACCTTCGGCGTGTACCTGTGCCACTTCTTCTTTGTGCAGTGCGCCTATGATGCTATTGACTTCCTTGGGTGGACAGGTCTTCCCGCCTGCGTGAAAATTCCGTTGATGGCCTGCCTGGCGTCCGCCGTTTCGCTCTTCCTTGTCTGGCTGCTGAACCTCAACAGGTGGACGCGCAAGAGCATCATGTAAAAGATCCGGATATTTGTTTGCACGGACGCTGCGGAACGAGTGAAACTGTTCCGCAGCGTTTTTTGTTCGGAAAGGCTTTTTTCTGTGGTGGACAGCAAAGGCTGCGGTGTGGTTTGAGGAAAGTTGCTGGACGAATCGTCGTGGTCATTTTATTATAAATACGCATCACGTGCAGGCACCGGTTATCCGGATGAGGCATCTCTTTTGAAGAGAAGAGCCGGCATCCGTGGTTCCCGGGCCAACCCCAAGCACACAGAAAATTCCCGGAAAGTCGGCGCTTTTTGTAACCTGTTGGGGATGTTAGATTGACAGTAATGATCATTTTTTAAGGCGTGGGTGCTTGCAGATTGGTATGGCAGGTTGGCGCAAATCATTATTTGTGCAATTAATGATCAATTTGTAAGCTCCCCCGCCGTCGCACCCTCACGGGTGCGTGGATTGAAACAGGATTTGGAACTTACCGTTTCACCGTGGGCCGAAGTCGCACCCTCACGGGTGCGTGGATTGAAACTATGAGTGCGAAAAGTGCCACTCGATCACCGCAAGTCGCACCCTCACGGGTGCGTGGATTGAAACCCGGCTGACGTTGCGGCGATGCGAGAGGCACCCGTCGCACCCTCACGGGTGCGTGGATTGAAACTACAGTCCGCAAGTTGTTCTTCAGGCGCGTTACAGTCGCACCCTCACGGGTGCGTGGATTGAAACCCGGCGAGGATCACCTGGTGGAATTCGTATTGGAGTCGCACCCTCACGGGTGCGTGGATTGAAACCAATTTCTCCAATCAGGCCGCGGCATCCGTGCAGCGTCGCACCCTCACGGGTGCGTGGATTGAAACTTTCCGCATCCCATTCGATTTTAACGTGTTATAAGTCGCACCCTCACGGGTGCGTGGATTGAAACTCCGGGTTGGCGTTGTAGGTGTCGTCTATCACGTCGCACCCTCACGGGTGCGTGGATTGAAACTACCTGTCCCGCACTTTTTGGATTAACACGGCCGTGTCGCACCCTCACGGGTGCGTGGATTGAAACATTTTATGCTCATCCGTCCATCCCCTGCGCCTCAGTCGCACCCTCACGGGTGCATGATCATATGGATTGTTCATAATTCGAGCAGAATGCTTTTTCATATACACTGTAGAATGCAGGAGCAACGGTTATGCTTCAACATTTCACGATGCTAAAAAGCCGCCAGATTTTTTCTGGCGGCTTTTTTGTGTCGGTTAAGACAGGTGGGACAGGCCCGGATGATCTAAGGCCGGTTAGTCTTCCATGTTATCCCCTTATGGATCATGATTTCCCGTCAGCCATTCCACAGGTATTCCTGATATTTTTATCAGGCTTCCTGCCTTCGGCAGCTGTTTGTATGAGATAGTTTGCCCTGTGAAGACAAGGGGTTATCCCGTTATTGCTTCCATCTTTTGAGGTGCGGGAAGAATTGCTTCATGCCGGACCGGGCTTCTTCCACGGTATATTTCTTTTCCGAGTCCTTGTTGAATTCATCAAGGTATTCCAGGTTGTGCTCGATCATTTCATCCATGGTGCAGTCCCGGGTGAAACGGCCCTCTGCATAGCAGTAGTGGCAGTAGTCCTCGTTGCTGCTTCCGTCCGCTTCTTTTCCGAAGGTGGAGTCGTTTACGGGCATGCCGCAGCTCTGGCAGAATTGTTGTTCCATTTCCATGTTTGTTGGAGGGGTGTTTGTTACTTGTTCTCTGCACGAATGTCCGTGATATTCCGGAGAAGGAGATTGTTCCTATTGTGCCGGGAAAGGGCTATAGCGGCTGGGCGTCCGTCTTGGGGATCCAGACGGGAGTGTTCTGGAAGGTGCTGGCGTAGTACCAGGAGCCGCGTTCCGCTCGCAGGATGAGCGGCGTGGATTCCGGGAGGGTCATGAGGGCGGGACTGCCCATGTCCGCGGCATGGCGGGCGGGTGTTTTTTTCGTGACTACGAGGAGGCGGTCCGGCGGGATGGATTCCGGCGTTTCCGGGTACATGATGTAGTTCATGACGGCGGCTACGGTAACCAGACCGCTGAGGGTGGCCAGGATGGTTAGCAGGACGCCGTGCCTGCGGGAGACAGTAAGGAGGGCCAGGAAGGTGAGCATGACGGCTCCGGAGAGGATGGCTATGGGTACCAGCGCATCATGGCTGATGTAGGTGAGCCACTGGTTTTCCGTGGTATCCGGAGGAAGGATGGCCCCTTCTTTGCGTTCGATGAATTGGAGGTTGCTTTTCGCTTCCGTGAAGTACGGGGAGAGCTCCAGGGCGCGGCGGTAGTTGAGTGCGGCCAGGCCGGGTTTGTTGAGGCGGTAGTAGGAGTTACCGGTGCCAAAGCAGGCGTAGGCGCGGGCCGATTTGGAGAGGTTCGGATTTTCGCTTTGTTTATTGAAGTAGTCAATGGCTTTTGTGTATTCGCCCTGTTCATAGGCCCGGATGCCTGTTTCATCCGTTTCAGCGGCATGTCCGGACATTGCGGAGAGGGAGGCGGCCAGAATGGCGCCGAGCAGCAGCAGGGGAAGCTTGGCGATGGTTTTTTTTATGGATTGCAGTATGTTCTGGCGTTCCGCATGGGGCAGTTCGTCCGCGGTGCCGGAAGGTTGGAAGGCTCTGTCGTCCCGGAGTTGAAGGATCGTTTTCATTTCTTCATTTTGTTTGGACGGCGGGATGTAGCTTTCTATGAAGTTACCGGCGGCGCGCAGAAATTCCGTGGAGCTTGCCTGGCGCGGGGTGGAGGCAAGCTTTTTGAAGGAGCGCATGCGTTCCCTGGCCGTGAAGCTTTCCTTCTGCACTTTCCGGATGTAGCGGATCAGGGCCATGCCGAGCAAGATTACGGCGGGGATGTACGCCAGGAAGTACCATCCCCAGTGGGCCGGGGAAGTGAGGGTGTTCATGATGACGGCGGGCGCCATGCCATAAATGTCCGTCATTTCCGCCACCGGAATGGTTCCTGCCGGCGGAGGCGTAGCGGGCGCTCCCGTTCCGGCGGCGGTTCCCGTGATGGCAGAGGCTTTCCATTCCAGCGGAATGGGGGCGGTGGTTACGGTTTTGTATTGCTGCGTGCTGGGGTCAAAGAAGGTGAGTTCGAAGGACGGGATGGCGTCCGTCTGGGCGATGGGGCGCAGCATTTGCTGGAATTCCACGGTTCCCTGTGTAGTGCGCGTGTTCTGGCTGGGATCCAGCTTGTTGGGAGGGTAGAGTTTCCAGTTGGAGGCATCCGTCAGCGAAGGACAGTTGATACTGTGGATGTTGCCTGAGCCTTCCACTTTGATTTTAACGGTGATGGGTTCGTTGGCGCTGAGATCTCTTGCGTCCGTACTGGCGGAGATGCGGAAGTTGCCTACGGCATTGGTGAAGGAGGCGGGGGCGCCTTCAGGCAATTCCTGCGCGGTGATTTTCACTTCCGGTATGGCCATTTCCACCAGCATTTCCATGCGGCTGAAACTGGCGATGAGCGGGTCCGCTTCCGGTAGGATGGCGCGGGCCGTGACTGTGCCGGATGCCTTTACTTCTCCGGCGCGCAGCGGGAAGAAGGCGCTCTGAAAGGTCATGACATTCCAGTTGACGCCCCGGTAGAGTACGGAGCCGCGAGGCTGGCCCCGGAGCAGTTCCACCAGAGTAGGTTCAAAACGCCATGCCGCCAAGTTGGATGTAGTAATAGTAGGGATGGTGTATTCCAGGATGTTTTCCGGAGCGTAGATTTTCAGTTCGCAGCGGTCCGGCTGGTGAACGTATGGTTTCTGGTTGTCCACATGCCACAGCATACCATATGGAACGGTAGTGCCGTTCATGTTCAGCGTGTTCCATTTGATGGCACTGTACGGGTAAACTGTCAGCGTCTGGGGGGGCGTAGTGTAAGTGCGGCCATTGTTCGTTTTCAGGGTCAGGGAGGGAATTTGCACGGTGCCCGCTTCATCCGGGGTAATCTCAATGGCCATCAGGAAGGCGGACTGGTTGGGAGAGCCCGGCCAGCGGATGTAGTTGCCCTGGCTGATCCAGTGCATGCTGGCGCCCTTTACCCTGGGGAGCGGGTCCTGGCGGGCGATGCTGCCGTCTGTCAGGATGATGAAGAGACGGGTTTGTTCGCCCGGCACGACGGCGTCAGAAAGCCATGTGGTGACGACTTCCGCCATAGCCGTAAAGGTCATGCAGAAGAGAAGGGGGAGGAGGGCGATCAATTTTTTCATCATGTTGCGGATGTGTTTGAAAAGTTGTTGTAGTGGTATTGACGGACCAGGGATGAGGTTAATAGTCCTTGTCCGGCGGATAGTCGGGAGAGCGTTGGGGCACGGGGCAGCCGGGTTCAATGTCCCGTCGTTCCATCAGGATGGCCCGGGCTTCCCGCCGTTCTTTTGCTTCCTTGCTTTCCTTTTGCGCGGCTACAGGGACGGGTTTGCCGTCTTCCCCAGTGGGCTGAGGCTGAGAAGTGGAAGAAGCGGGAGCTTCAGGTAGCTTGTCTTTTTCCGGAGAGGAGGGAAGAGGCGTGTTTTTCATTTCGTCCTGCTTGTTCTTGTCCTGACTGCCCGGAGTATTCTGCTGATCCTTGTTCTGTTGATCCTTGTTCTGTTGATCCTTGTTCTGTTGATCCTTGTTCTGCTGATCCTTGTTCTGTTGATCCTTGTTCTGTTGATCCTTGTTCTGTTGATCCTTGTTCTGTTGGTCCTTGTTCTGTTGATCCTTGTTCTGCTGGTCCTTGTTTTGCTGATCCTTGTTCTGCTGGTCCTTGTTCTGCTGATCCTTGTTCTGCTGATCCTTGTTCTGCTGATCCTTGTTCTGCTGATCCTTGTTCTGCTGATCCTTGTTTTGCTGATCCTTGTTCTGCTGATCCTTGTTCTGCTGGTCCTTGTTTTGCTGATCCTTGTTTTGCTGGTCCTTGTTCTGCTGTTGCTGCTGTTTTTTCTTTTCTTCTTCCAGCTTCTTTTTCAATTCCTCCAGTTGCTTGCGGTATTCATCCAGCTCCTTGTCGTAGCGGAGCATTTCCTCCTTGTTGGCGGCAGCTCCTTCATGGGAGCGGTGGGCGGAAAGGGCATCGTCAAAGCGTTTGACGGCTTCCTTGATGTGTTGTTTGGCCTCCGGTATTTTAGCCAGCCGGGCGTCGATTTCCTTGATCTGATCGTCAATGGAGGCAGGCTGGGGCGGCGTCTGTTTTTCCTCCGACCTGGAGAAGGTCATGGACGTTTTGGCCTTGGCAGCTTCCATGTTGCCGAGGTTGAAGTGGGAGTCCGACTGAAGGCTTCTGTTGGGAGACAGGAGCGCTTGGGAGAATGCTTCCGCCGCTTCCTTGGGATTACCGGCCTTTTGCTCCAGGCAGCCTTTGGCGAATTCCAGGGCCTGGCGCGTTTCTTCCGGCAGGTCCGGCAGGGCGATCATGCCGTCTATGGCCTTAACGGCTTCTTCCGTCTTACCCGTGCGGATCAGGTCCGTGACGTTGTCCAGCATGGCAGTGTCCGCCCGGGCTTCCGTGCCCAGCAAGCCGGTGCAGAGCAGGACCGTTCCGGCCAGAAGCGCCATGCCGCGGCGTGAAGAACGGCGGAAGGAGCGCCAGCGGGTTCCGGCAATGAGGGTGAGGATCAGGCAGATGAGGGCGGGAACGGCAAAGATGATGTAGCGGTCGTTCGGGATGCGGCGCGTTTCCTCTTTTCCTTCCGTCACGTCCAGCCGTTCCGCAATGTCTTTGACGAAGCGGTTGAGGGCGGCTCCGTCCGAGAGCTGCACGTATTGGCCGTCTGTCTGGTTGGCCAGGTATTGCAGGCTGTCCGGATTGAGCCGGGAGACGACATGCTGCCCGCGGCGGTCGCGGTATAGCCCGGAGGGAGAGTTTTCATCCGGAATGGTGGTGCCGATGGTGGTGCCGATGCCGGCCGTGACGATGATGAGCTTGCTTTGCCTGGCGGCTTCCGCGGTTTTATAGGTGACGTTGACCGTGTCTTCCCCGTCGCTCAGGATGACCAGGGCGTTTTTGGAGTCCGCCTCCTTGTCGCGCTTGAAGGTTTGCAGGGCCAGGCGCACGACTTTTTCCAGGTTGGTGCCCCCCTGGGAGACCCATCCGAACTGGAGTTGTTCAATGGTTTCCTTCAGCGCGTTATGGTCGTGGGTCAGCGGCATGAGCAGGACGGATTCCCCGGAGAAGATGATGATTCCGAAGTTGTCCCCCGGCAGGGCGTCCAGCAGGTCGTAGGCGGCGGTTTTCGCCCGGCCCAGGCGGGACGGGGAGGCGTCCTTGCTGAGCATGGAGCGGGAGCAGTCTATGGCGATGAGGATGTTGCGTGATTTGGGCACTTCCTTTACTTCCGTGTAGCCGTCGATGGGGCGTGCGATGGACAGGATGCAGAAGACGGCCGCCAGCACGGAGAAGATGACGGGGAGCACCCGGTGCCAGGAGGCCGGAGCGTGGACCAGTTCATGCCTGTAGTCCGGGGAGACCAGCACTTCCCATTTTCTGGAGCGGCGGCGCCACAGCCACCATGCCGCCGCTGCCAGCAGGGCGGGGAGGATGAGCGCATACAGAACGTTGGGATAGAGGAATGTCATGGGGGAAAGGGTGTGTTACGGGGCCGGGGTGGGTTTGAGCACTTGCAGGGACAGCCCCAGGAGCGTCAGCGCGCCGCCTGCAATGAGGAAGTACATGAAGTATTCTTCAATATGGCGGACGGTATGCACCTTGGCCTCGCTTTTTTCCAGTTTTCCGATGGAGGTGAACGCCTTGTTGAAGGAGGCCATGTTCTGGGCCCGGAAGTGTTCGCCGCCCGTGATCTGGGCTATTTTCCGAAGCGTGGGTTCGTCGAATTCGCTTTGCACCACCATGCCGTTGGCCAGGGTGCCATTTTCCGTGCCTACGGCAATGGTATAGATTTTGATGCCCAGCTTGGCCGCGTTTTCCGCCGCCACCAGCGGGGATATCTGGCCGGAGTTGGAGGCACCGTCCGTGACCAGGATGATGATTTTGGATTTGGTGTCCTTCCGGTCATCCAGGCGTGTGGCCGCTGCCGCAATGGCGGAGCCGATGGCCGTGCCGTCCGCCTGGATCATGCGGAGGTGGAAGTTGTGGATGATTTCATTGACCAGGGCGTGATCCAGCGTCAGGGGGCAGAAGGATTTGGTTTTTCCGGCAAAGCCGACGATGCCGATGCGGTCGTCCGGCCTGCTGTCCACGAATTGGGTGATGACGTGCTTGGCGGCCACCAGGCGGTTGATGGGCATGCGGTTGAGCACCATGTCCGGCGTGTCCATGGAGTAGGAGAGGTCAAAGGCGATCATGATGTCAATCCCGTTGACGGTGCGGAAGCTTTTGTCTTCCACTTTTTGCGGGCGCGCCAGCGCGATGGCGATGGCGGCGGCGGCCAGCACGAAGCAGACGGCCCCGATTTTCCCGGCCAGGGAATGGGGAGTGCGGGCCAGGGGCGCGATGAAGCGCACTGTGGGGTAGGTGATGGAACCTTCCGCGCCGCGCCTGCGGCGGAGGATCAGGAGGCACAAGATGAAGGGAAGGACGTAGAGCCATTCAGGTTGTGCGAATTGGAAGTGTTCCATCATGGTGGGGTCAGCGTTGGTTGGTGCGTGCAGAAGGTTTTTTGACGATAAGGTCCGTTTCCTCCTGCGTGGTGCGGGAGGCCGCATCTATGTCGTTGATTAATTGGACTGTCCTGTCCGCCAGTTCGTTGACCATGGAGTCGTTTTCCGGGGTGTCCGGCTCGTATTTCAGGACGGCCATCCGGTCCAGCAGGTCGCGCGTGGGGCCTTGCAGTTCGGTGGAAAGTGCCGTGAGGGCATCCGCCCGGCGGTTGAATTCCTGCTGGGTTTCGTACAGGGCGGGGTCTTTGGTTTCCCCCACCAGGAATTTCCGCAGTATGAGGGAGAAGTCCACGGCGGCCTGCCTGAGGGACGGGTGTGTTTCCCGGAGCATGGTGATGTCCCTGACGGCGGACTGGGCCGGGGTCAGGGGAGCGGGGGCCGTGCGTCCCTTTTTGCGGATGAGCAGGATGACGGCGGCGGCCACGGCCAGCAGGATGGCGGCCAGCGCAAGCCAGATTCCCCATGTGTCCCAGAAACCCGCATGAAGATAGGCGTCCGGGGCCTGCGTTTCCATGAGGGAAGGGAAGGCGGGCGGTTCCGGAATGGCCGTGGGTGGTGGCTGGAAGGCGGTTGGTGCAGGCATGGCGGAAGGAGGGGAAATTTAGCGGGAGAATTTACGGGACCTCCGGGCAAAGAGGCCCTGAAGCGGCGGCATGAAGTTGTCCGTGGTCCGGAGGTCCAGGAAGTCGATGCCCAGGCGGCGGAAGTCCTGCGTCCATTTTTCCCGGTGCAGGTGTACGGAGTTGGCATGGGCGTCCCGGACGTCCTGACGGGAGAGGTTCAGGAACATGTTTCTGCCCGTTTCCGGGTCTTTCAGAATGACGCGCCCGGCGTCCGGCAGGTGAAGTTCCATGGGGTCCGCAATGCGGATGGGAATGAAGTCGTGCTTGAAGTTGAGCTGGCCCAGGGCCGCCTTGTTGTGTTCTCCCCAGAAGTCGCTGATCATGATGACCATGGCGGCTTTTTTCTGGGAGAGGACGAGCTGTTGCGCCACCTCGGAGATGCTTTGGTCCGCCCCGTCGTTTTCGCTGGCCACGATTTCACGCACGATGCGCAGCGTCTGTTTCATGCCCTTGGCGGGGGGGATGTAGCGGGACTGGCGTCCGCCGTAGATGAGCAGGCCGCATTTGTCCCCGCTCTGGGCCGCGCTGAAGGCGAGCACCGCCGCGATTTCCGCCGCGTAGTCCAGTTTGGAGGCGCGGGGGGAGGCGGAGGAGGCGTAGTGCATGGAGCCGCTGACATCCACGGCCAGAATGACGGCCTGCTCCCGTTCTTCCCGGAAGCGTCGCACGTACGGAGACCTCATTCTGGCCGTTACCTTCCAGTCGATGAAACGGGGATCGTCCCCCGGCATGTATTCCCGGAAGTCGTCAAAGTCCAGTCCCTGGCCGCGGAAGCCGGACTGGTACTGTCCGGCGAAGTTTTCCGTGGCCAGGTGTTTTGCACGCAGTTCAATGCGGCGTACGCGCTTGAGAATGTCTGAGGCTTTATCCATGAAGTGGTCCTCCCTGTTTGGGGGCAGTCAGGTCCGGCAGGGTATCCGCCTGATGCGGTCCGGATGGAAAAGCGGGCGGGGTACGCCCGCCTTGGGCCGTCACGGTACGGGGACTTTCGTCAGGATGTGGTCGATGACGTCGTCCGTGGAGATGTTTTCCGCCTCCGCCTCATAAGAGAGCAGGATGCGATGGCGCAGGATGTCATGGGCCAGGTCCTTGATGTCCTGCGGGGTGACGAAGGAGCGGTGGTGCACGAAGGCGTTGGCGCGGGAAGCCAGGGCAAGGTTGATGGTGGCGCGGGGGGAGGCGCCGGCGCGGATGAGGCCGCGCAGTTTCACGTCCACCGTTTCCGGGAAGCGGGTGGCGCGCACCAAGTCCACGATGTAGCCGCGCACGGCGTCGTCAATGTAAATCTGGTTGACCAGGTCACGGGAGGCGGCCACCTGTTCCGGCGTGGTGACCGGGGAGGTTTCCGGGGGCCTGGCGGAGCTGGCCATCAGGTCCAGCACCTGGAGTTCCTCTTCACGGGAGGGGTAGGTGACCACTACCTTGAAGAGGAAGCGGTCAAGCTGGGCTTCCGGGAGCTGGTAGGTTCCTTCCTGGTCAATGGGGTTCTGCGTGGCAAGCACGAGGAAGGGGTCCGGCAGGCGGTAGGTTGTTTCTCCCAGCGTTACCTGGCGTTCCTGCATGGCTTCCAGCAGGGCGGATTGCACCTTGGCGGGGGCGCGGTTGATTTCGTCCGCCAGGATCAGGTTGGCGAAGATAGGCCCTTTTTTGGCCGTGAACTGTCGTTCTTCCGGGTTGTAGATCATCGTGCCCAGAAGGTCGGCGGGCAGAAGGTCCGGCGTGAACTGGATGCGGGCGAATTGCGCGTGCAGCGTGCCCGCGAGTGCCTTTACGGAGAGAGTCTTGGCCAGGCCGGGAACACCTTCAAGCAGGACGTGCCCCTTGCAGAGAAGACTCAGGATCAGTCTGTCAATCAGGGCCTGCTGGCCGATGACCACCTTGCCTACCTCCGTTCGGAGAGCAGAAATCCACGATGAGTTCGCGGCGATAATTTCGTTGAATTCTTGGGTGTCCATGGTTCTCTAATAGCGGGTATGACAGTCTGTCAGGGAATTGCGTTGAAAAATTTCCGTTATTTTCCAAGAGCGAATCCGGTTTTCAGGAGGAGGTCCTCCCGGAAATGGGGCGCCGTCATCTGAAAGCCGATGGGGAGTTCCGCGCCGCCTTCCTTTACGGAACCGCATGGGATGGAGATGGCGGGCAGCCCTGCCAGGTTGGCTGGGATGGTGTAGATGTCCGCCAGGTAGGTCTGGAGGTGGTCCAGGGCGGAGTCCCCGATTTTGGGAGCGGGCGTCGGGGAGGTGGGGCCCACGATGATGTCCGCCTTTTTGAAGGCTTCCGCAAAGTCCCTGGCGACCAGGGAGCGGACTTTCTGCGCACGGGAGTAATAGGCGTCATAGTAGCCGGAGCTGAGCACGTAAGTGCCCAGGATGATGCGGCGCTTGACTTCCGGGCCGAATCCTTCCTCCCGCGTTCTGGAGAAAAGTTCCATGAGGCCGCTGGCATCCTGCGCCCGTTGTCCGTAGCGCACGCCGTCAAAGCGGGAGAGGTTGGAGGAGGCTTCCGCACAGGCGATGATGTAGTACGCGGCCACTACGGCGTCCGCATGGGGCAGGCGGATTTCCACGAGTTCCGCGCCCAGGCTTTCCAGCTGGCTGATCGTGTTCCGTACGGCTTCCGAGACGCCTGCGTGGTTGCCGGAAGTGAAGTATTCCGCGGGAATGCCCACTTTCAAGCCCTTTATGTCCTTTCCCAGCACGGCTTCAAAGTCCGGCACGGGCTGGTCTGCGGAGGTGGAGTCCTTGGGGTCGTGCCCGGAGATGGCCTGGAGCAGGATGGCGGCGTCTTTCACCGTTTGGGTCATGGGGCCGATCTGGTCCAGGGAGGAGGCGAAAGCCACCAGGCCGCAACGGGAGACGCGCCCGTAGGTGGGCTTGAGACCTACGATGCCGCAATGCCCCGCGGGTTGTCTGATGGAGCCGCCCGTATCGGACCCCAGTGCGGCAATGGCCGTTCCTGCCGCTACCGCCGCAGCGGAACCGCTGGAAGAACCGCCGGGAATGTGGTCCGGGGCGTTCGGGTTGCGGGTGACGCCGTAGGCGGAGTTTTCCCCGCTGGCGCCCATGGCGAATTCATCCATGTTTGTACGGCCCAGGGGAATGCCGCCGGCTTTTTTCAGAAAGTGGACGGATGTGGCGTCATAAGGGGCCGTGTAGGGGGAAAGCAGGCGAGAGGCACAGCGCGTAGGTTGACCGAGAATGCTGATGTTGTCTTTGACGGCAATGGGGACGCCCGCCGGCGGGCGGGCTACGTCCGCCGCGGCTGCGGCCCGCAGGGCGGCCTCCCGGTCAAAGGATATATAGGCGTTGGTAGTTTTGTCCGCCTCAATGGCGTCTGCCGTCAGGTTGACGAGTTCGGCAGGGGTGAGTTCCTTGCGGCGCAGGCGGTCGCGCCATTCGGCCAGGGTACCTTGAATGCTTGACATTGAAAATTTAGGGAGTGAACGGTTGAAGCGTGAAAGAGAGGAATCAGGCGGATTCCACCACCTTGGGCGTGCGGAATTGGCTCTGGGACTGCTGAGGGGCGTTAGACAGGGCTTCTTCCTGGGAAAGTCCGGGCTGCGGTTCGTCCTTCCGCATGACGTCCATGGCCGGCAAAGGATGGTTCATCGGGGTTATCCCCTCCACGTCATAGGATTCCAGCTTGGCAATGTAGGCAAGGACTTTGTCCAGATCCTGGGAAAACAGGTCCGTTTCCTCTTTAGTCAGGTCAATTTGCGCCAGCCTGGCAATGTAGGCTACGTCGATTTGAGGCGTACTCATGGGTGGAAAGTGTGTAGTGAGGGTGAAGCCACGGGGCGGCCTTACTGTTGTTCCAGCAGGCGAATGATCCAGCAGAAGGAGGCGGCGATGGCGCAGACCAGAAGCCCCAGGAGCATGAAGTTTTCCCTCAGTTCCCGGCGCATGTTCGTGGCGCGGCCGTCACGGGCCACCACAGCGCGCAGGGCGCGGTTCTGGTTGCCTTCCCGGATGCGGTCGGGCGGAGGCATCGTGTTGCGGTCCAGCCGCATGCGGGTCTGCGGGGCCGGGCGTTTGAGAGAGGCTTCCAGTTCTTGGATGCGGAGCTCGATTTCACGGGAGGCGCGGTCCAGCTCTGCCAGTTCGGAGGAACGGCGCTTGGCTTTTCTTTTGATCATGATGCGGAGGGGCTGAAGATCCAGATGAAGAAGAGGATGATAAGGGCAATCAGGAGCAGGGGAAGATGGAAGGAAAGGCCCTGAAGGAATTGGGTCATGAATTCGCGCGCGCTGATGCGCACCTTGCTGGAGCGACGCACGCCGGTAAGTACTTTGGTATGTTGCATGCGGGCGCACTGCTGGACAGCGTCCGCGAATTCCTCTTCGCAGCGGTCAATGACCTGCTGGCTTTGGTTGATCAGGTTTTCCGTGTTTTCAATGGGCCATTCGTCGGGGCGCACGGTGCTGAGCATTTTCAGGTTACGGGTCATCGCCATGTGGATTTGCTCCAACTCGTTGCTTTCCTGGCGCAGGCTTTCCACTTCACGGCTGATGAGATCCGCGGCGTTCACCATGCGGTCGCCCAGTTCATTCTGCTGGTCCATGAAGCGGGCCTTGCGCATATGGATTTCCTCCAGGCGGCGCCGGGAGCTTTCCACTTCTTCCTTTTCCCGCCTCAACTGCTCCAGCCTGAGCTGGGCTTGTTCCATGTCGGAATCCACCTGGTCCTCGGGATGGGGCGTATAGCCGGGTTCGGCGTCCATGCGGCGGTATTGGGCGTTGCTAGGTCTCATATGCGGTAAAGAATGTGCTGCAGCCCGTCTTCCAAAATTGCCGCCCTGCGGGCGCTTGGCGGGAACGGGCAATCCTTGCGCGTGCCATTATTTAACTTTGACAAAATAAATCAAGCCAAGAAGACGGCAAAAAGAGATTTTTCCCCATGGATGCGGATGGTCATGGACAGCCGGAACATTTTTCCCGCGGATGACCGTGGCGGCAGGGGACTGACGGGGCTCCGCAGGACATTCCCGGCGGCTTTCCGCCAAAGGTGCGCTTCCACATGCTTTTTTTATGGTCAAGGGCATGGAATTGCTGGTATGTAAGGGATATGCAGTCTGACACGATAGAGTGTAAGCCGACGATGTGGTTCACCGGCCGTGCACTGGTCATGGCCCTGATGTTTCTGGGGTTCGGCGCGTATTTCTATTATGATGCTGTTTCCGGCTATCCGCAGAAGAATCTGGAGTACTTCATGCACAAGACTTTTGTGGATGCCGGAGCCCTGTTTGACCGGGAAAGCCGCCTGAATGGCGCCGACAGCGGAGAATGGGCGCGTACCGTCCAGTCCCGCATAGTGGACTTTCCTGAAGATTATGAAATTCCCGCCGGAGTGGACAGGAAGGAAACTCCCTGGCCTGCCGTGCTGGCAGATTACGACCTGATGTCTGCGCCCGGCAAGGGATGGAGCGCCGCATGGCAGGCTTATTCCGGGGAAAAGCAGTACCCGCTCAAGCCCGTGGAGCAGCCGTATGACGGCTCCAAGATTTTTGAACAATGGGTGGCCGGCAGTATTTGCATGGTCTTGGCGGCGGCAGCCCTGTTCCTGCTGGTGAGAACCCGCCGCAGGAAGATGGCCCTGGAAGACGGCCGGGTGACTGCCGCCGGCAGGCAGTTCCTGGTGGAGGATATTGCCCGGCTGGACCTGCGCAGGTGGAAGATGAAGGGGCTGGCCCATGCGGTTCTGAAGCCTGAGTGCGGAAAGGTGAGAGTAAGGCTGGACGGCCTGACTTACGGGGGCTTCCGCAAGGAGGACTCTCCCAACAATGCGGAAGATTTTATGAAGGCCCTGCTGGCGCGTTATCAGGGAGAGGTGATTGATTATGAAGAAATTCTGGAGGCGGCTGAAATTTCCTCCGCCAAAGAAGGGCGCTAATGTTGATACGGAGCATGCTGTATGAGTAAGTTTCCTCCCCAGGCAAAAAACGGGCGTGACCGGGCATTTGGCATGGCTTGCTGGACATTGGGCGGAATGGCCTTTGTGCTTCTGCTGATGGTAGGCGTTTCCTTCAGCCTGTCCGGCAGGACGGTAGTGGTTGAAAAAGTGGTGCAGGTTCCGGTTCCGCAGCCAGTTGCCGTCGCATCCCCTGCGGCGTCTGCCGAGACCGGTGCTGACGCGGCTGAAGAAGACCCTGCCGGGATTCCCGACCATCCGAATTCTGCAGTAAGGCCGCGTTCCGTGGAGGAAATGCTCCTGGCGGCGGATCTGGCCGATCCGGAGGAAATTCCTTCTGCGGTTCCCTCTTCTCCTACAGGAAATGCTGGGGCGGTTTCCGCCCAGTCTGCATTGCCGGCGGAAAATCCGGACGACGTGATGCCGGCCATGACCGAGGAGGTGGCGGCTCTCGTCAAGGCCGCCAGATACGCCCAGATAGAGGGGGATCTGAAAGTGGCGGTGCTCAAGCTGGAACAGGCCATGAGGATGGAGCCTGACAACCCGGTGGTGCTTTATTATTACGGCCTGACCTATGAATGGTTGCGAAATGCCGACAAGTCCCGGGAGTTTTTCCTGAAGGTGTACACCCAGCGTGAGAAGGCGGGAAAGTACTTCTCCAGGGCGGCCAAGCATCTGCAGGCCGGCTTTTCAAGAGCTGCGGACATGCGCGGCGACATGTCCTTCGGGACCATTCTGGAATACCGGGACCCGGAATGCAGGACCGGAGAGCGGGTAAAGCTGACGGTCCCCATCCTCATGAAGGACGGATTGAACGTCAGGCCGGAAGATCTGCGCATCATCATCCAGTTTTTTGACGAGGTGAACGGGAAAAAGGTGGAAAAGACGCGTGCGCAGGAATTGCCCTACACATGGGTAACGGAACCCGTGGACTGGGCGGACGGGGAGGAAATCATGGAGATGACCTACTACATGCCCCCTCTGACGGAAGAGGAGACGATCGCCTTCGGGAGCCTCAAGTATTACGGCTATACCGCCAAATTGTACTACAAGGGCGAACCGATGGATTGCCAGGCCTCCCCTCCTGTGTTATTCTTGCTGGAACAAATGAAGCAGAGCGCCCCCTCCGGCATGCCCGAACTTTACGACGGCGGCCTGCTTCCCCCTGTGGATGCCGCCCCGGTCTCCGATTCCTACGATTCCCTCCTGCCTCCCTGATGCCCGACTGCTCCATGTTCGATCTTCCTCATAACTTTGGCGACTACACACTGGTGGCTCTTGTCGGCCGCACGCGGGGGGGTATTCTCTACCAGGCCATCCAGCAGGGCATGGACCGTTCCGTATTCATGGAATTGCTGGTGCCGGACAATCAGGAAGGAGTGACGGTGGAGGATTTCATCATGAAGGCCCGTACGCGCGCCGCCATCAACGTACCGGTACTGGGAACGGTGTACGAGGCTTCCCAGGTCCAAGGCTACTGGTTCGTTACCAGCGAGCAGCTGGGCGGCTCTTCCCTCCAGGGCATGCTGGACCGAGGGGAAACCCTGTCCGTCAAGGATATGCTGAAAGTGATTGAAACGGCAGGGACCATTTGCGGCAAGTACGAGCGTTTGCAGACGGCGTTCAACCTGATGGAGCCGCGCCATATCTTTCTGGACGACAAGTCCTGCGTGCGGGTGATGAATACAGCCATGCCCGGGAATTTTCACGAAGCGCAGTCCTGCGAACAAATGGAAAAGCTGGGAGAGTATCTTCTCCCCCTGGTGACGCCGGACGTGCCCGGCGCCACGCGCATGAGCACCCTGCTGGGCTGGATGCGCGACGGGCAGAACGGCAGCCGGATGCAGTGGGAACAGGTCATGGAGCTGATAGCGGCGGTTCGGGAGCAATTGGGTCTTTCTCCCCGGGCGACCACCCACCGCTATACCGTCCCGGCGGAACCGGTCAGAAAATCCCGGATGTGGATGATATGGACCGGGGTGGGCGTTTTGGCCGCCGGTGCGGGCACGGCCCTCCTTCTTTTCTCCGGTCCGGCCGCAGAAACGGCCCCGTCAGGACCGCCTCCGGCCCCGAAACATTATCCGGATTTTTCCGCTAGCGACCATACGGAAGTTCCCGTCACTATTCCCGGTACGGGGGACCTCATCGTGGGAGCCCATGAGATCACGATGGAATCCTACCGGTTGTTCCTGGACCAGTGGTCCCGGCTGACGCCGGAGCTGAAGGAAAAGTATTCCCATCCGGATCAGCCGGACAAGCAGAATGCCACCCATGTCCCCAGTGACTGGGAAGCCATGTGGAAGGCCGCCAGCACTCCAGGCGGCAAATGGAAGGGAAGGAGGATCACTCCCCGTTCCCCCGTCGTCAACGTCACTTTCTGGGATGCCTGGGCCTATGCCGCCTGGAAACCCGTGGGGTCTGGGGAACCGCGCTACCGGCTGCCTTCCCGCCAGGAATGGATGGCTCTGGGGGCCCTGATGGAAACGGGCGAAAAGGGGGATAAAACCCTGGTCATTGACAGGTACAGCAATGATTATGATCTGAAGACCGGCATATGCGGCATGGCCTCCGGCGTGATGGAATGGACCTCTTCCGTGGAAAAGGACCCCGCGCGCGTGAAGGAACCTCCGGGCCCCGTCGCCTGCGGCGGAGACTGGAAGCACCCCGGCATTACGGATAAGGTGGAATACCTGCGCTCGCGCGACGAATGCCGGGACAACTTGGGATTCAGAATCGTGCGGCCTGTCCGGTGACACATTTTCAACAGACAAATACATAAACACTTCAATCACTATGAAACATGTTCTCGCATTCATGATGCTGGCGCTGCTGGGCGCCTCCGGAGCCCTGGCCCAGATAGCGGTTAAAATCGTTCCGGAAAAGAAAACCTTCCTCACCGGGGAGGGCAACTACATGAGGCTGACGGTGACTAACAACTCCGGCACGCCCGTTGAACTGAAAAGCCGCGAGTATTCCTCCTGGCTGGACATTCACGTGGAGCACACCACCGGGGGTGCGATGCTTCCGCAGTCACGTTTTGCCGTTTTTCCTCCGCTCAACGTTCCTGCCGGCATGAGCGTCTCCCGCAAGATTGACCTCCGGCATTTCTATAATTTGTCCAGGGAGGGGAACTACCATGTGCAGGCCGTGGTGAAGATGCCCAATGAAAAGGACATGTTCGCCTCCCCAAAGGCCCTGTTTTCCATCCGTACGGGCACGCCCATGTGGTCTCAGACGGTAGGCATTCCAGGGAGTGTCAAAAAATGCAAGTTCTCCGTATGCACCATTCCGGAGCGGGGTATCCAGAAGCTGTACATCCAGACCAGGGACCCGGAAACGGGTGTGGCGTACAATGCCGTGTGTGTGGGAAACTGGCTGGGCACCACCCGTCCGCAGTGCCTGGTGGACGGGAAGGCCAACATGCACGTTTTCTTCCCCACCACTCCCACATTGTGCGCCTATGCGCGCATCAACTACCGGGGAACGATGGAAAAGCTCCAGTATTTTAAGAAAGTAATGGGTACGCCCAGCATGGTGTTCCTGCCGGACGGCAGCGTGCGCGTGACGGGAGCCGAGCATTATGATCCTACGGTGCAGCCCAAGGCTGTTCCGGATGCATCCGTGGTGCCGGGGATGTAAGAAAACACCCGGACCGTGGATCCGGGTGCAAAGGGGGAACGCCTGCGGGCGCCGCTAATCCGTCCGTATTTCCCGAACAGGCCGTTGTGCAGACATGCTGCAGATGTGGGATTGGGCCGCCGGAGGCGGATTATTTCCTCCTTCCCGGCCTGTGGGAAAGAAAGGGAAAAAGGGGAAATCATTCCGTCATTTCTCCGGCTTCGGTTTCCGGTTGTTTTTCAGAATGCGCTTCATGCTCTCCTGCACTACTTCGATCGGCAGGGCGTAATTCTCAGCCCGGTTCACTCTGGCAATATTCATGCCGATTAATTCTCCTTTGAGGTTGAGGAGCGGCCCTCCCATCAGCGTGAATCGGGAGGGGGTGTCGTGCTGGAGAACCATCGGAAAATCGTCGCGCCGTTTGCTGAAGCCGCCGCTGATCTCATCATTGGATGTTTCCGGGACCTGATCCCCCAGCGCCTTGCGCCGTGAACCCAGAGTGACGGTGTAGGAAATCTCCCTGTCTTCGCGCCTGACGCGCAGCTTGAGTTTTTCCCCGATGGCTTTTTTCGATAAAATGGGGGAAATGTCTTCCAGTGTGGAGACGGGAGTACCGTCCAGGGCTACAATCCTGTCTCCGGCCAGGGCGCCCGCTTGGAAGGCCGGACCATCCTTGACCACTTCCTGAAAAGAGCAGGGGGCTCCGAACACCACGCCCAGATAGACCGTATCCTTGTTTGGGATGGGGCGCCGTGCGGCGCTGATGGTACCCAGCTGGGGACGGCGGGAAATTCTGGTGGTGGACCCGTTGCTGACCACGAGCATGCCAATGGGAGCATCGCTGCTCACAGGGCCCGGCGCCGGAAGATCGGCGGCATCCACCTTGATCAGGGCAATGTCCGTGGCCGGGTCTGTGCCGACTACCTGAAAACTTTCATACTTGGAGGAACCTATGCGGATGAGCAGGCCGTTGCGGGACTCGAATTCGGACGCCTTCGTGGCGATATAGCCGTCCGGCGTCAGGATCACGCCGTAGGCCACTACGTCATGTTTGGAAAAAAAGACGGCGCTTAGATTCTGCAATCGTTCCCGAACGGGTTCAATGGTTTTCAGAACGACCTTGCCGTTGATGCGCTGTTCAAAGTCCAGGCTGCCATTGCTTCCTTCAGCCGAAGCCCAGGGAATCCATAACGCCGCCAAAGGAAACAAATATGCATAAGGGAGAAACTTCATGGCAGGGAAATGAATGGAATTAACCGTTCCGTCCGGGAGACGCCGCCTTGTCTTCCTCCGGAGGAACCGTCAGGGCATCAAACTCTTTCATGGGAACGTGCAGATTGTCTTCCAGACCGGAACCGACCCGGCTGTGAATACCGATTAATTCCCCGTTCAGGTTGAAAAGCGGGCCTCCGGAATCGCCGCGGATGAGTTTGCAGTCCGTCTGGATGACATCGTTTTTCAAGGAAACGATCCGTCCCAGGCGCACCATGGGACCGCGTTTCCGGTCCAGGCCGCCGCCGTGGCCCAGGGCAAAGACCCAGTCCCCCACCTGCGGCCGGTTTTCGGCCTTCTCGACGATGGGAAGATTCTTGTTCAGCCTGGTGGAAATCTCTGCAATGCCCGCATCTGAATCACTGTTCTCAGCCGTGGTTTTTCCCGGTATGCGGGTACCGTCCGGTAAAATGATCTTGAGGACGGTGTCTTTCTTGCCGACTACGTGAGCGGCTGAAAAAATCAGTCCCTTTTCGGAGACCAGAATGCCGGTTCCGCTGCTGTTGTTTACCTGAATGCATACCAGGGCAGAGAGCACTTTGGGAAGCACGGCCTGAAGCTGGTGCTCGATTCTCTGCAAATCTTCCACGGATTGCGGCGTGGTACGCAGAATTCTGGATGATGCGGACGCAGACTGGGCAACACCCTGCTGCATGGCAGCCAACAGGACCGTTCCGCATAAAACGGTGGAAAGGCAGAATCTTCGCAAGGTTTTTTTCATGATACCGGATTATTGTTCAGAAGCGGGAATTTCCTGCTTCCGGCCATCCGTCTGTCCGTTCCCCATTATGGAGTTGTAACAGGTAATTCCAATGACCAGTCCCGCCAGCGTGATGAAGGTGATGAACAACTCTTTCATGTTTTTTCTAACATAGAATTTGCCGCTCCGTCTGACGAGAGAAATTCATTGATAAGGCATACTTTCTCATGACAGAACAATCGGAACGGAAAGAAGCGCACCCGGAAAACAGGAAAATAAAGGTTGCTTTTTGCCTGTATTGACGTATAAATCGTTCAGCGACGCGGTCCGCGTCACTATTCATTCAAAGCGGATGTAGCTCAGGGGTAGAGCGCAACCTTGCCAAGGTTGATGTCGTGGGTTCGAATCCCATCATCCGCTCCATTTTTTTTGTCTTTGTTATTGTATAAATCCTTGCATTTTAAGGTGTTTTGAGGTTTTGGATTGTGTGTTGCTGCACCTAAGTTTGTGGTTCTGCTATGATTCTGCCATATATCGGGTTTTCTGAATGTAGCAAATGATCAAAACCACATACACACAAATCATTATATCTGGAATCATTAAACATGAGAATTCATGGTAAGCTTGCTTCCGTATAAGCGGTAAACTCAAGGGACGTACCAGCCGCATTAATATTTGCTCCATCAGTCTCCGGGTAAATCGGAAAACGCTGTTATGAAGGAAGCCGAACTTCGAGCTCGCTTCGTTGCCGAATAATTGAAAAAGGAAGCCAAGGGAACTCTGTTAAACGTGGATGTGAACGTTTCACTCACTGGAAACAAGTCAAAATCCATCCTGCGTGACAAGAGATATATTCCCGGCATTAAAGATCCTCTTGTTCAATGGCTGAAAGAATACGGAACTTGTTATTCAGGAAATACGGTGTCAGCATAGTTGGACAGGTTAAGGGGGAATTGGGGAAATTGATGGTGATTCCCGGTCATGTTTTTACCGGAGCTTTTCCCAGGGGCACCTCTCCCCTGGTCCTACTTGAAAGAGGGGATGGGGGAGGATGAATGGGGTTGGAAGCAGGGAGGCGTAACGGAGGGGATCCCTGTTCTGCAATTTGTTCAGAAGGTGGCGGAATTCATATTCCAGTTGTTTTTCCGGCAGGGGGAGAAGGGGAAGCGGTTCCACGGGCGCGATTTTCTGAAGGTCGAAATGGTAGCCCCTGCGAAGGGATTCGTCATGAACGGCTTTCAGATAGGCGTCCAGCGTTTGAAGAGGATGGGGAGTTTCCCGGAAACGTTGGAGCTGGGGATGATGGATATAGCCTTTGGTCTGGCCTGAGAGCACTTTCCGGGCCAGCAGTCCTTCCCTCCACAGGGCGACCAGTCCGGAGGAATCCAGATATGACGGGTGAAGGGACCAGAGCCTCATGATTTTTTGGACCGCAGGAGGCATCCGAGCGTTGAAGGGGAGACGGAAGGAAGCCGTCCGGCATATTCCGGATGTTTCAGGCTAATGCGATTTCTCCCTGAAGGTCTTCCGGTTCCGCAGGGGAAGGAGTTTGTTCCGTGACGGGCGTGTATACCGGGGAGGAAGTTTCCTGCGCCCGGGTTTTGACGGCTTCCAGAATGAGTTCCGCGGTGCGTTCCAGACCGTAGTCCGATGTGTTGATGCACAAGTCGTAAAGACGTGCGTTGCCGAGTTCCTGTCCGGTGTAGTGCAGGCAGTGGTTGCGGCGGCGGGAGTCCATCGTGTCCATTGTCCGGGCTACGCTGCGGGGGGAGACTCCGTAGTTTTCCACGACGCGCTGCATGCGGGTGGCGGGGTCGGCATGGAGGAAGACGCTGAACAGGTTGGGACGGCCTTTCAGGATGAAGTTGGCGCAGCGGCCCACGATGACGCAGGCGTGTTTGGCGGCGATATCCCGGATGACTTTGCTCTGGGCCAGGAAGGTTGCGTCTTCCGGCGGCTGTTCTTCCGCCGTGTAGGCATAGTTCTGGGCGTAGAGCTCGTAAAGGAAGCGGCTGGCAAGCTGTTGTTCGTGCCTGCGGATGTAGTCCGGTGTGAGGCCGCTTTGCGCCGCGGTGAGGTACACCAGTTCCGAGTCATAGAATTGGATGCCGAGCCGTTCCGCGATCATGGCGCCGATGGCGTGGCCGCCGGAGCCGTATTCCCGGTCAATGGAGATAACCAGAGGCGCATCCGGAGCGTAGGCCGCCGTTTCCGCGGACGGCAGAGGGGCCTGCATGGCGCCGGGCCGTGCGGCGCGTTCCAGCAGCCTGTCCAGCCAGAATACGTGTTTGTTGAAGAACCGGACGATCATTCCCACCAGAATGGCGGCCACGACGGTTCCTTCCCGGATGCCGGAGAGGCCGTGCAGCAGGAAAAACGAACAGGCGAGGCCGATGCAGACGAGCGTGCAGTCCATGCCGGTTTTCACGGCTCCGAATTCCCATTTGAAGAGTTTGACGAACGCCAGGTTCATGCCTTCCGCCGCCAGCAGGACGGCGTCCGCCTTGACCTGCATGAAGACTCCGAAGCCCAGAATGACGCAGCTCAGCAGGCAGATTACTGCGGACCAGGCGTACCCCGCCGGTTCCAGCGGAGATACCAGCCACATAGAGAAGTCCGTCAGCATGCCGAAGACGAAGACCACGGGGATCTGGAGCAGGTGGACGGGCCGGAACTGCCTTTTGAGCAGGGCCGCCTGCACGGCGACAAAGCTCAGGTGCATGAGGATGGTGATGGTCCCCATGCTCAGAGGGAGGGCCAGGCTGAGGATATAGGGCGTGCAGGAGATGGGGGAGACCCCCAGGCTGGCTTTGGCGGACAGGGCGATGCCCAGGGACATGATGAAGAGGGCCGCCACCAGGACGAAGCAGCGCAGGATGTGTTCTCCAATGCTTCTCCGTACGTGATAGTCTGCCATGGTACCAGATGTTAGTCCTTATGTCAGCATCAAGTCAAGGGTTCAAAAGCCGGAATTCCGGTGGTCGCTTTTTTTCATTTGCTTTCACATGGATGCTTCAGGCATGAAGGATGGCGGACGCCTGTGATTCCGTCCGGAAACCCTGACCGGGAATAGACATGGGAAACGGCTGGAGAAGCGAAGCCGCGCATGAAGGAGGGTGCGGGGGAAGAGGCCGTTTTGCCTGTCCCGTTCGTACCGGGATTTTGGATCCGGGGTGGGGGCGGGAGGTTTTCCTACAGCTCGAATACCGGGTTTTCCACGGCGTTTTTCACGGCGATGAGGAATTGTACGGCCTGTTTCCCGTCCACCAGGCGGTGGTCGTAGGAGAGGGCCAGGTACATCATGGGCCGAATGGTGATTTGGCCGTCCCTGACGACGGGGCGTTCCTGGATGGCGTGCATGCCCAGAATGCCACTCTGGGGCGGGTTCAGGATGGGGGTGGAGAGCAGGGAGCCGTACGTGCCTCCGTTGGATATGGTGAAGCACCCTCCCTGCAGGTCCTGCATGGAAAGGGTGCCCTTTCGTGCTTTTTCCGCCAGCGCGGCGAGTTCCAGTTCCAGTTCCGGGAGCGTTTTCCGGTCGCAGTCCCTCAAGACGGGCACCACGAGGCCCTTGTCCGTGCCGATGGCGACGGAGATGTCGTAGTACAGGTTTTCCACGATGTCCGTGCCGTCTATTTTGGCGTTGACCTGCGGCACTTCCTTGAGCGCCTTGACGGCGGCCTTGATGAAGAAGCCCATGAAGCCGAGTTTGGTGCCGTACCTTTCCCGGAAGGAGGCGTTGAATTGCCTGCGCAGTTCCATGACGGCGCTCATGTCGCATTCATTGAAGGTGGTGAGGATGGCCGCCTGGTGCTGGACTTGTGCCAGCCGGGCCGCGATGGTGCGGCGCAGGGGGCTCATGGGTTTCCTGATGAAGCGGGGTGCGGCCTGTTCCGGCCCGGCGGATTGCTTTTCCCGTGGCGTTTCCGACGGTTCGTGCGCCTGTTCCGGGTGTTCCTCCGGAGGAGATGCCGCCTTTTTTACGTCCGGCTGCGGGGTGTTTTCCGGTTCCGGAAGCACGGTGGCCTCTTCCTTTTCCGGAACGGAAGTTCCGGCGGACGGGGCAATGCGGCCCAGAACGGCTCCGATGGGGGCTTCAGCTCCTTCCGGTACGAGGATTTCCAGCATGCCGTCCTCATCCGCTTCCAGATCCGTGGAGACTTTGTCCGTTTCCAGCGTGACCAGGGTGTCTCCTCTGGCCACTGCGTCTCCGGCGCCCTTGTGCCATGCGGCTACGGTGGCGGCGGTGATGGATTCTCCGAAACTGGGGATCAGGATGTCGCTCATGGGATGGTGATGGTCAGGATTGGGCGCGCGGTCCGAAGGCCGTGGCGATGAGTCGTTTTTGCGCGGCGGCGTGCAGGGCCTTGGCCCCTTCCGCCGGGCAGGCCATGGGGGGGCGCCCCGCATAGCGGAACGAGGTGGCGAAGAGGCGGCCCAGCCGGTTGCGCAGATGGCCCCACGCCCCCATGTTGGAGGGTTCCTCCTGGCACCATACGAAGTCGCGCACTTTCTGGTAGGGGGCGAGCAGGTAGGTAAGCTGTTCCTGCGCCAGCGGGTAGATTTGCTCCACGCGGATGATGACGGTGTCCGCGATGCCGTGTTCCTTTCGGTAGGTGTCCAGGTCGTAGTAGATTTTTCCCGTGCAGAAGACGGCGCGCGTGATTTTGTCCGGAGCCGGGCTTTCCGGATCAGCCAGTACTTCGTGGAACCGGGACGGAGCCAGGAATTCACGGCGGGCGGAGGCGGCTTCCGGCCGGGAGAGCAGGCTTTTTGGCGTGAAGACGATGAGGGGCTTGTGTACGTTCTGGTGTATCTGGCGGCGCAGGGCGTGAAAGTATTGGGCGGGTGTGGTCGGGTTGATGACCTGCAGGTTGTCGTCCGCGCAGAGCTGGAGGTAGCGTTCCATGCGGGCGCTGGAGTGCTCGGACCCAGCCCCTTCGTAACCGTGGGGCAGGAGCAGCACGATGCGGCATTTCTGGTGCCATTTGGCTTCCGCGGCCGCAATGAACTGGTCCACGATGACCTGGGCTCCGTTGGCAAAGTCGCCGAACTGGGCTTCCCACATGACCAGGGCGTCCTGGCTTTCCAGGGCATAACCGTATTCGAAGCCCAGCACAGAGGCTTCTGACAGGGAAGAGTTGTAGATGCGGAAGGCGGTGGTGCCGTGGTTCAGTTTTTCCAGCGGCGTGTACACGGAGCCGTTGTTGAAGTCGTGCAGGACGGCATGCCGCTGGGAGAAGGTGCCGCGCTGGCAGTCCTGCCCGGAGAGGCGGACGGTGTGGTTTTCCGTGAGCAGGGATCCCCATGCCAGGGATTCCGCCATGGCCCAGTCCAGCGGGCCGTCTTCCCGGAAGGCTTCACGGCGGCGGGAGAGGAAGCGTTTTTCCAGGGTGGGGTGGGGCGTGAAGTTTTCCGGCAGTTCCGTCAGGATGTTTCCGATGCGCCGGAAGAGGTCCGGACTGATGCCCGTGCGCACGCTGAGGCGGGGAATGGGGGATTCATCCGCATCCTGCGCGCTGACCGGGAGGATGTAGTCCGCCGGGTGCTCCTTCATCTGGTCGTATGCCTGCTGCATGCCGTTCCAGATGCGTTCCCTGATGCCATGTTCCTCCTGTTCCGTCAGTTCCCCCCGTTCCCGGAGCAGGGTTCCGTACAGGGCCGCCGCCGTGGGGCGCGCCTCTATTTTTTTGGTCTGCATGGGGGCTGTGAAGGCGGCCTGGTCCGTTTCATTGTGTCCCAGGCGGCGGTAGCAGTACATGTCCAGAATGATGTCGCGGCCGAATTTCTGGCGGAACTGGAGCGCGAATTCCGCGGCCCAGATCAGGTTTTCCGGGTTTTCCCCGTTGATGTGCAGGATGGGCGCTTCCAGCATCTGGGCCACGTCCGTGGCGTAATGGGAGGAGCGGGCTTCATCCGGGCTGGTGGTGAAGCCGATCTGGTTGTTGATGATCAGGTGGATGGAACCGCCGGTCCGGTAGCCTTTCAGCTGGGAGAGGTTGAGCACTTCCGCCACCAGCCCCTGTCCGGCGAAGGCGGCGTCCCCGTGGAGAATAAGCGGGAGCACATGCTTTCTTTCCATGTCATCCAGGCTGTGCTGCCTGGCCCTGGCGCGGCCTTCCACCACGGGGTAGACGGCTTCCAGGTGGCTGGGATTGGAGGAGAGGTTGATGTGCAGGGGCACGCCGTCCACGTGGCGCGTGGCGGCATAGCCCAGGTGGTATTTCACGTCGCTGCGGCCGATGGGGGATTCCGGAAGGTAGTCCGGCGTGAATTCGTAAAAGATGGTTTTCAGCGGCTTGTGGAGGATGTTTGCCAGCACGTTGAGCCTGCCCCGGTGGGCCATGCCCATTTCCACGTGGGAGATGGCCGCCGCAGGACAGCGTTTGACCAGGGCGTCCAGCAGGACGATGGCGCCTTCCCCCCCTTCCAGGGAGAAGCGTTTTTCCCCGATGAAGCGCTTGCCCAGGAATTCCTCGAACAGTTCCGCCTTGCAGAGGTGGATGAAGGCGTCCCGGCGGGTTTCCGGGCCGTAGTCCACGCCGTCCGCCCGGCGGTCTATTTTTTCCTCAATCCACGAGCGGATTTCCAGGTTGTCAATGTGCTGGTATTCAAATCCGATGGCCCCGCAATAGGTGTTCCGGAGGTGGGCGATGATTTCCCGGAGGGTGAAGATGCGCCCTTTCTGGAAGGTGCCGATGTTGATGGGCTGGTCCATGTCTTCCGGGCGGAAGCCCAGTTCTTCCGGACGTACGGGAACGGTCGCTTCCTCCGGAGAGTCCAGCGGGTTGAAGCGGGCGCATTTGTGCCCCATGACCCGGTATGCCCGGATGAGCTGGTTGACGCGCCCGCGGCCTTCCGCACTTTCCGGCGGAACCGTGTACGGGGAAGCGTCCGCGGCGTTTTCCTCTTCCCGCGGAGCGCCGCCGCTGCCCAGCTCGTATCCCTCAAAGTAGGCCGCCCAAAGGGGATCTACGGACAGCGGATCGTTTTTCCATGTTTCATGGAGCGCCGTGATTTCCTCAGGCGTGAGTCTGGAGAAGATGGAGGCGTTCATGCGGGAAGGATGGACGGAATGGTGAACAGTGGTTTATTCGCTGATTGTCGTCCGCTTTCTGAAGGCGGAATTTCCAACCATTAATAGCTGTGCTCGTTGAGTTGCACCTTTCCGCGGAAGACCCAGTAGATGGCTGCGGAGTAGGCGAGGACGATTGGAACACCGATGAGGGCGATGTAGGTCATCACTATCAGGCTTTCCCGTGTGGAGGAACCGTTGACGAGGGTAAGGGAGTGCTCCGGATTGGGCATGGAGTATAGCAGGTTGGGGAACATGGAGGCCCCAAACATGGCCATCATGCACCCCATCGTGGAGCAGGAGGCGATGAAGGCCCAGCCTGACCGGTTTTTGCTCATGAATATCCAGATGGCCGCAATGGAAACAGCCGCCAGCGCGGCGATGCCGTAGATCCAGGGCGAGCGTTCCAGCGCCGCCGCTACGTGCGGCACGTACAGGAGCGTGGCCGCGCCGTGAACGATGATCAGGATGGTAAAGATGATGATGCAGGGCTTGAGGAGCCTTTTGATTTGCTGCTGGAGTTCACCCTGCGTTTTCATCATCAGGAAGATGCCGCCGTGCATGGCGAAGAGGGCCACCGTCGTGAGGCCCAGCAGGATGGCGTAGGGGTTCAGCAGGCTGAGGAAGGTTCCCGTGAAGTTGCCCTGGTCGTCCAGCGGGATTCCCCTGGTGACGTTCCCCATGGCCACCCCGATGAGCAGGGCCGCAAGGAGGCTGCTGACGGAGAAAGTGATGTCCCAGCCTTTGCGCCACCACGGCATGGGCTGCTTGCTCCGGAATTCGATGGAGACGGCCCGGAAGATAAGGGTGAGCAACAGGAGCATGAAAGCCAGATAGAATCCGGAGAAGACGGAGGCGTACACGTACGGGAAGGCGGCGAAGAGGGCGCCCCCTCCCGTGATGAGCCAGACTTCATTGCCGTCCCATACGGGACCCACGGCATTGAGCATCAGCCTCCTGTTTTCATCTCCCTTGATAAAGAACTGGAGGGTGCCGGTTCCCAGGTCAAAACCGTCCAGAACGGCGTAGCCGGAGAAGAGTACGCCGACGAGGATGAACCAGATGATTTGCAGGTCTGCGAGAGTGAGGTTGTCCAACATGGTTTTAAGTGGGGGGATGAGGGTTAGTCTTTGACGAAGGGGACCTGAAGCTTGCCTTCACCCGTGCCGTCGTCTTCCTTCGCTTCCTGGTCGGGGCCTTTGTGGATTTTATGGGTGATTTGATAAAGAAAGAGGGCCAGAAGCAGGGTATAGATGACGAAGAACATGCCCAGCGAGGAGAGTGCCTCCGCCGCGGTGAGGGTGGGGGAGACGGCGTGCTCCGTCCTCAGGATGCCGTACACGATCCAGGGCTGGCGGCCCATTTCCGCCACTGCCCAGCCTACCTGGTTGGCAATCTGCGGCCCCAATACGGAGAAGACAAAGCACCAGAGCAGCCATCGTTTTTCAAAGAGCCAGCCGCGTTTCCACGCCCAGAGGCCCAGCAGGAACAGGGCGCCCAGCGCACAGCCGATGAGGATCATGAGGTGGAAGGAGTAGAAGACGGGCAGGATGGGGGGGCGTTCGTCCTGCGGAATGGCGTTCATGCCGGTGATGGGGGTATCCAGGTCATGATGAGTCAGGAAAGTGAGCATGTACGGGATGGAGATGCCTGTCACTTCATGGGTGGACGGGTTCATCCAGCCGACGAGGTGGAGCGACTGCGGAGCCCCCGATTCCATCACGCCTTCCATGGCGGCAAATTTAGCGGGCTGGTGGATGGAGACTTCACGAGCGCTGGAGTCTCCCGTGATGCCCATGCCTACCACGCCTATCAGTCCGATGACCAGCGCTACCTTGAAGCTTTTCTTGGCTCCGCCCGTGAAGCGTTTTTTGAGGATATACCAGGCAGAGACGCTGAGCACCAGCGTGGCTCCCGCCAGCCAGCACCCCGCCAGGGCGTGCGTCAGGCGGTCCACCGTAGACGGGTTGAAGACCACATCATAGAAGCTGGTGATGTGCGCCTGGATTTTTCCGTTTACTTCCACCAGCTTGTAGCCGGCGGGCGTCTGCATCCAGGAGTTCGCCACAATGATCCAGATGGCGCTGAAATGGGCGCCCAGGGCCACCATGCAGGCGGAGAAGAAGTGCATTTTGGGCCCCACTTTGTCCCAGCCGAAGAGCAGGATGGCCAGGAAGCCGGATTCCAGGAAGAAGGCGAAGATGCCTTCCGCCGCCAGGGGGCTGCCGAAGATGTCGCCTACGCAACGGGAGTAGTCCGCCCAGTTGGTGCCGAACTGGAATTCCATCACAATGCCGGAGGCCACGCCCAGCGCGAAGATGATGCCGAATATCTTGGTCCAGAATTTGGCCTGCTTGTGGTAGAGCTCGTTTTTTGTTTTCAGCCAGAGGCCTTCCAGTGCCACCAGTACCACCCCCAGGCCGATGGTCATCGGCGGGAAGATGTAGTGGAACATGATGGTGACGGCAAACTGAAGACGGGATAATAAGACCGGATCGTCCATGATTGATTGGGGATGAGTGGTTGTTTATGGAACAAGATGCCGGCAGCCAAATTCCGGAACCTTTATGTTTTATACATCCCGGAGAGGGCTTTGTTCAATTATTTTCCTTCTGCTCTGACAACTTTTTTAGATTTTCTCTAAAAAACAAGGGCTTAAAGGCGGATGAACGCTTCCGTGCCTTCTTCCGTCAAGTCAAAAAGGGTCAGCATGTCCTGCGGAGAAAGGCGAATGCAGCCGTGGGAGTCCGGTGTTCCGAGGCTGTCCGTCCGGTTGGTGCCGTGGATGTAGATGTAGCGCTCCCGCGTATTGACGTTTTCGGGGTCCAGGCCGTCCAGCCACAGGATGCGCGTCAGGATGAAGTCAGAATGTTCATTCATGCCCTCCGGGATGGCGGCCGGGTAGCGGCCAACCGGGAGCCGAGAGACGAAGATGGTGTCCTCAGGCAGTCCCGCTCCGATTTTTTTGCAGATGCGGAAGCGGCCCAGGGGCGTTTTCCCTGACCCCTGCTGACTGCCTGTGCCAGCTTTCCCGCTGGAAACAGGGCAGGAAAACAGGATTGTTCCGGCGGATTCCAGGGTCAGCTTCTGCCGGGAAAGATTAATGTGCAGAACCGCGGGAGGAGACATGCCGGGAAAGGAAAAAAGAGAAAAGGGGAACGGGAATGGGATTAGGCTTCCTGCTCCATGCGGGCGATGATGGCGCGAATGGCGTCCGTGAGCTGCCGCGCCACCTTGTTGTAGGCGGCCTGCCCGCATCCGATGGGGTCACTGATGTTCCTGTTGTCCGTGTAGCAGGTGACCAGCCTGATCTTGTCCGCGTGTTCGGGAAAGTTGGCCAGCATGACGGCCAGATGGCTTTCCGTCATCGTGTAGATGTCCGTGGATTCTTCCACCAGTTCCTGCGTGACGGCGCGGCTTGCATGGCCGGAAAGGTTTACTCCGTGCTCCCTCAGGACATGGAGCGTTTCCGGACTTGCCCCCTGCCCGTTCCAGGCCGCCGTACCTGCGGACCCCGCGAGCCATTCCGGATGGCTGGCGGAAAGCTTCAGGAAGAGGCCTTCAGCCATAGGGCTGCGGCACGTGTTTCCGGTGCAGATGAAGAGGATCTTTTTACGCTGGTTCATGAATCAGACTGTTTTTTGGGGTGGTGCGGAATGGGAACCTCATTAGGTTCCTGGTACAGGTTGTCCGGAGGGAGAACGCTGCCGGCTCCGTTTCCGTTTTCCGGAAGGGTGGAGGGCGGCGGATCTTCCTCGTCATCTTCTTCCGCATCATGTAAAGGAGGGGAAAACCAGGGAATCAGGCTGCCGGCCAGGGCCACGCCCAGCACGCCGGTTACGGGAGTCATGACGGGGAACCACACCCCGTGTACGGAAAAAAGGTACCACGCAAGGATGGGTGCCGACAGGATGCACAGGATCCACAAGAGCCAGCGCCCCCGTTTCCGGAAGCGGAGGGCCCACGTAGCCAGGAGCAGCACGTCCAGCACAATGACCCATTGTACCCATGCGGGAGCCACCGGAACCAGCACGGGAGGGGCCGGGGACAGGGCTCCCATGATGCTGCGGATGGTTTTTGCCGTCAGGAGCGCCTGGGCGTCGGGAGCCTCGGAGGGGGTGAAGGGTTCGGAAACGATGACGGCGTCTGCGGAGGAAAGAAGTTTTCTGACGGTGCTCATATCCGGGGGACGGAGGCCGGACATGACGGGAACGATGACTTCCTTCGTGTCCAGTAACGTGGGAGCGCTGTTTTCCGCCAGCGGGATGCGGCCATATTCATCCAGCGGAATGGAACGGTTGTTGCCGAGAAGGAGGGTATCGCCGGGGATGAGCCTGACGTCTTCCGGGTCCAGGTCCAGCGCATTCAGCGCAGCGACGAGGGGAAGGGTGGGGATGATGTCTTCTCCCCAGCGGACAAAGAGAGGGAACGATTTGCCGCTTTCCTGGCTTGCGGAGAACAGGTCGCTGTTTTCCACAACCGTTCCCAGCGTGCCGGCTTCCGTGGTTATTTGGGGTGCTTCCCCCACCAGCCTGTCCGCACGGGGGAATTGGTCCGTTTTGCCGATGATGTTACCGGGAGGGATGGCCAAATGCTTCCAGCCGGACGGCAGGGACGCTCTGCGGGATGATTCGCTCATCTGGCGTCCCAGCGCTTTGTGGCGGAAGCGGTCCAGTTCATATCCCACGGCAGATTTGACGATGTTGTCGGGTTCCTCTTCCCAGGCCATGGGGGCAATGACGTAAACGTTTCTGGCGCCCTGTTCGTACAGGTGGCGGAACAGAACCGTATAGTCCATCGGATTGGGCGGATAGGTGGGGAAACTGTTCAGGGCGGATTCCCGGTGCAGGGAGACGACGGGGAGAGGGGCCGTCTGTCCCTTGTTGAAAAACTCGTAAGGCTGTAGAACAATGTCGTTTTCGGCGTTCAGCCCCTCCGTCCTTATGGTGTGGTATTCCTTTTGCAGGGCGCGGACGGCGGCCCGTTCATAAAAAAAGACGGTAGGGGGGATGAGCAGGTAGCCGAATATCCAACCCAGCCCCAGCGAGAGCTGGAAAAGGGACAGAATGAGCAGGAATTTGGGTTTAAGAGTCATCAGGGCGGCCAAATAGTTATTCTAGCATGCCTGCCAGAGGCTCGGCAAGCATGGAACCGGGGAGAAGACGGCGCAGATGCGCCAGCCCTGCGGGGATTTGTTCCAGATACCAAGTTTTCCCTTTGTTGTGGCCGATGTTGGCGTACGCGCCCAGCATCTGCATGAGCCTTTGCAGTGCGCATGCTCGGAAGATGTCGCGGTCCAGGGCGCGCCCGGTGAGGTGCTCCCATTCCCGGAGCAGTTCGTCCGTCTGTTCCGTTTCCAGATGCGCGTACCCGTCAAACACCAGGGAAGCCAGGTCATACTCCGGACGTCCGCCGCGCATGCCCTGGAAGTCGATCAGCCAAGTTTTTCCTGCATGGATGTGCACGTTCTGCGACTGGCTGTCCCGGTGAACGGGGCAGAGCGGCAGGCCGGCCAGGAATTGCGCCATTTTCCGCAGCGCGGGATGGTTCAGGAAGCCGTTCGCGGACAGGCCCAGGTGCGTGCCCAGCAGATGTTCCGCAAAATATTCCTGCTCCCAGCGGTACAGGGATTCGTCAAAAGAGGGTTGAAAAGAAAAATTTTCCGGGAAGGGGCATTCATGCAGCAGGCGGAGCTGTTCCATGGCCCGGATGTAGCGGAAACGGAGTTTCTCCCAGGGTTCGCTTCTGAAAGACAGGAGATTGTCGTCTCCCAGGTCTTCCGCCAGGGCTGCTCCGCAGCCAGGGCCTAGGGGTTCGTAGTCATAGACCTCCGGCACGTTGACGCCGTTGGCGCGCAAATGGCGATCCGCGGGGATGAAAGAGTCGTTGTCCGCGCGATCATCTCCCCAGAGAATGCCGATGCAGGTCCGGTCTCCCAGGCCGATGCGCACAATAGTGCGGCCGGATGCGCCGAGGGCAATCGTCCGGAAGTCCTCTTCCCGGGGCGTGACGTGAAAGCTCCGTTGGACCAGGCGGGAGAGTTCTTTCATGGGAGGAATGCAGGGAGCCGCCGTGCAGGCGGAAAGGGAAGGAATCAGGCGGGGAACTGGTGGTTTTCTCCATAGCCATAGTTTTCCACGACGTAGTCCACGTCCTTGTCACCGCGGCCGGAACAGTTGACCAGAATGGCTCTTCCGGGGTTTTCCTGCGCCCACTTCATGGCATACGCAATGGCATGGGAACTTTCCAGGGCCGGAATGATTCCCTCATAGCGGGAAAGTTTGAAGAAGGCATCCACGGCTTCCTCATCCGTGGCGGTTACGTAATTCACGCGGCCGATGTCGTGCAGGTAGGCGTGTTCCGGCCCCACAGAGGGGTAGTCCAGGCCGCTGGCCACGGAATGGACCGGGCCGGGGTTGCCGTCGTCATCCTGGAGCATGATACTTTCGAAACCGTGCAGAACGCCCTTGCTCCCGTAGGTGATGGAGGCGGAATGCTCCCCTAGTTTGGGGCCTTTGCCGAGCGGCTCCACGCCGTAAATATCCAGCGGATCGCCCAGGAAGGCGGTGAACATGCCCATGGAGTTGCTGCCGCCGCCCACGCAGGCGCACACGGCGTCCGGGAGCAGTCCGGTCATTTCCAGGAACTGTTCCCGGGCTTCCACGCCGATGCACATCTGGAAGTCGCGCACCATTTGGGGGAAGGGGTGGGGGCCTACCACGGACCCGATACAGTAAATGGAGTCCTTGTAGCTGTTCAGGTAGGAATCAAAGGCGGAATCCACGGCTTCCTTCAGGCTCTGGAGTCCGTGGGTGACGGGAACGACCTTGGCTCCCAGAATTTTCATGCGTGTGACGTTGGGCGCCTGCTTGGCAATGTCGACCGCTCCCATGTGAATCTCGCATTCCAAGCCGAAGAAGGCGGCCGCCGTCGCCAGCGCCACGCCGTGCTGGCCCGCGCCCGTTTCCGCAATGATGCGTTTTTTGCCCATATATTTGGCGAGAAGGCCTTCCCCCATGCAATGGTTGAGCTTGTGCGCACCCGTGTGGTTCAGGTCTTCTCGCTTCAGATAAATCTGGGAGGTGCCCAGGTGGCGGGACAGGCGTTCGCAGTGGTAAACGGGAGTGGGGCGCCCCTGGAACTGCTTGCGGATGCGGCGCAGTTCGTTGATGAACTGGGCGGAATGGGCGATGGTCTGGTAAGCCTCCGTGATTTCTTCAAAGGCGGGGACGAGTTCGTCCGGCAGATAGACGCCGCCGTATTCGCCGAAGCGGCCCCGGGCATCCGGAAAATTGCGTAGATAAGTATGGAGATCCATGGTGTGTTTCATTCGTGACTGCCAGTATTTAGCACGATGACCCGGTCCAGGCAAAAACAATCTCCACCGGAAGCCCGATTTAAGAGCTGGAAAGCGGCCGTGAAAAGCGTTCCGGCAGGCAGGAACGGCCGGGAGGAGGAACTCCTCCTTCAACGTCCTCCCTGCATGGCTGGCAGGGAGGGGGAAAGAAACGGACCTGTGCCCGGTTTTCAGCCCAGGCGGCGTCTTTTGATGGACTTGCCGGTGTCCGCGATGGCTTGGCGCGCCTCATGGTCCGGACCGGCCATCAGGGCGGCCAGGTCCCGGACGATGTTCTGGCGCATGCGGTCCACCAGTTCCCGCCCTTCCTGGGTGATGGCGACCATGATCTTGCGTCTGTCCTTGGCCGCGCTCATGCGGGTCAGGTAGCCCATTTCCTGGAGTTTGTCCACCATGCCGGTCGCCGCCGCCGTGGAATGGCCCATCTTCTGCGCGATGCTGGACATGCTCAGGAAGTCCTCGCTGGCCAGATAGGTCAGCAGGAAAAACTGAGGGTAGGAAACCTTGCCTTCATTCAGCTCCGGAGAGAGGTTGAGAATGCAGGAACGCTGGGTGAGCAGGACGAAGTCCGCCAGCTTGTTTGCTTCTTCAGAAATGGAGTTCATCGACGTTGTGAATGTTTGGGGTAAGTTTGGTGCTGTGTTCGCATCCGGAAGCTGTCCGGCGGTTCGGCAAACCTACCTCTTGCATCTTTCCGGAGCAAGTCAAAAAGATAAATTTTTATTAAAATTTTACATTTGCGGATAGTACGACTTTTGGTGGTAACTTTTATACAATATGTTGAATGTGAATAGAATGATATTATTTTGATGATACAATGTGAATAACATGTAAAAAAGATGCGTAACCTGCTGAGAAAATAAATCATTTCCGTGTCCGGCATTTATAGCTGTCAAAAATGCCGGAAAAAGATGGATGCAGGATGACAAGGCCCTGCCGGATCAGGATGGCGGAAACGGGAAAAAGGCTGGAATTTGCCACTTCCAACGGAAAGTTTTATGCCGGAGCGGAGGCGCTTCAAGGGGATGGAAAACGGTGGATTTGCGGTGCCAGGCCCGTTCCGGAAGAGTTGGAATGCCTTCTCCGTGGAGGAGGCTTTTTTCTTTAAAACATCCTTATGGAAAATGCCGCTAAAGTGCTGTCTGCCAGGAAATGGCTCCGCCGATGCGAAGTTTCCGTGCAGGAGGGGTAAACGGGGGTGAAAGACTGTGGAAAGGCGTCAGTTCAGAGTCAGGTCCGGAGACGGTACAGGCGAGGAGCCGGGCGGGCAGGCTCACGTGCAGAGAGGCATTTTTCTCCGGGTTTTCCCTTCAATTCAGGGATATTCGGGCGGACGGGAAGCTTTCCTTCCTGTTACTGCCTTCTGGTGGCAAATGCTTCTCCGCCGACCAGCCAGTTCTTTCCATCCGGGGTATGGATGTTTTTCCAATGGAACGTATGATCCGTGATGTCGGAAAAAATCCATTTCATGTTCTTTTGCGTGATTTCGGTCAGGATGATCTGGCCGTCCTCCTTTTTAGCTTCAAGTTGTACGGCTTCCCCGGCGGTTCCGTAAAAGATGTCCCACGCGCGTTTTCCGGGGTGGTAAATCCTGATGGTTGTTCCGTAGGCCGCATCCGGCCACGTTTTCGTCTTCCTGGCCTGGCGGGAAGGGCAGATAAAGATGTCCTGAATGGCCGTGCCTTCCAGAACCCAGGAGAAAATCCATTCCCCCGGAACATGGCGTTCCTGTTCCGTACCATGGCCGTCAATCCATTCCATGTCCCAGGTTCCCACCAACGGACCGAACCAGTTGTCTTCTTCCGGAATGGAGGGGTGTTTGCCCTGGCTCGTCAATGCTTCTTCAAATTCTTTCATGTGTGGGAGTGTATTTTGCCTTCCCGTGGAGAAGAAACGGAGACGGGGACGTTGATTAGCAGGGCAATTCCGGGGAAAGGCGTCTACCCGTACCGCCGCAGGAGGCGATTGATGATTGAGCCGGAAGTCCGGAATCTGGGAACAAATCTCGGTCCATGAAAAACAGGAACGCTGGCGGTAGGGAATATCGTGGGTAGTAAAACGGCTTTTTTCAAACGGGCTGTACAGGGGAAGGAAAGTCTATCCCTCCGGCGGGGAGAGGGGAAGGCCGTTCTCCGGGGCACGGTTTTTCATGAAACAGGGCCGGAGAATGGCCGGAAAGCCGCTTGTTGCGCGTTAATTGGCGGGAGGAGGGGTAAAGACGCGGGAACCCAGGTCCTTGTCCAGGAGGAGCATTCCCTGGCCTTCTCCCTTGATCAGGCGGAGCTTGCTGATGATGTCCTTGACGGTTTCCTCTTCCTCCACCTGCTCGCTGACGAACCAATGCAGGAAAATGTCCGTGGCAAAGTCCTTTTCCTCCTTGGCCAGGCGCACCAGCTCATTGATGCGGCGGGTAACTTCCTGTTCATGCGCAAGCGTGGCTTCGAACACTTCCAGTACGTTGGCCCACTGGGCCGCGGGAGCGTCAATGGGAAGCATGACCACCTGGCCGCCGCGGGCCAGCAGAAAATCATAGAGCTTCAGGGCGTGGGCGGTTTCCTCCTGGTACTGGACGCGCATCCAGTGGGCAAACCCCGTGAGGCCGGCGTCCTGCATGTAGGCGGACATGCCGAGGTAGAGGTTGGCGGAATACATTTCCCATTTGATTTGCTCATTCAGAGCAGTTGCCATTGTTGTACTGATCATAATAAATAATCCTGTTGATTTCCCTTTCCTTCTACAAAACAAAGTCCGCAGGATCAAGATAATCCTGCGGACTGTATGACGGGAAATTCAGGGAAAAACCGCTAAATCAGGCTTCTACGGAAACGGCTTCCGGAGTTTTTTCCACGGGGGCTTCTTCCGTATCCAGGGACACGGTTACGATTTTTTCCTCTTCCGCGGCAGGTGCTTCCACTGCGGGGGCCTGTTTGGAGGCCGGAGTTTCGGAAGGCTGTATAGCTTCTTCCTGCGGGGCGGGCTGTGATGCGTCTTCCTTGACGGCGGCTGCCGCCTTGTTCCTGCCTTTGGCGGGTTTCGCTTCCTTTTTAGGCTGGGACGGGGCAGAAGCCGTCTTCGGCTGGCTTACGGTGTTGTTGGAGAAAACCAGAATATAGCCTTGTTCGGAAAGCCACAGCAGGTCGCGGACCAGAAGCTGCTGCTTTTCCTTGGCCTGGGCGGTTTCTTCTTCCGTCACACCTTCATGGTCCGGAATGGGAGAAAGCTCCTTGAGCATGACGTCCACTCCCTTGCCGGGATGTTCCTTTGCCCAGTTCACGATGGACATCAGGGAATCGGAAAGGATGGTGCCTTCCGTCATGGCCTTGGGCCGCGCGGGTCCCGTATAGTGGTTGCCCTGCCATTTGAAGATGGGCATGTGATGGCGGGCCAGTCCGTGGCAGAGGTTCGGAATAAGCATGCTGGGATGACGCCGGGTGGTGCTGGAAAGTTGAATCAGATGAGCCCACAGGCCGGGAGAAAGATGGTTCTTTTTCACTGCGCCGTTTACGAACACCTTGTCCGTGACGTCATAACACTCTTCAAAATGATTGGCTTCAAAGTCCTGTTCCACGGCGGACGGAGTTTCCAGAAGGGCTTCCGGAGCTCCTTCCCGGAGGGGCTTCCAAACCGTGCGTTTGGAAACGGAGGCCTGCCAGGCTTCCACGGTTTCTTCGCTCTTGTCCGTGACGATTTTGGAACGGAAAACCTCGAAAGGCATGTCCACAAACTTGGTGCGGTGCAGATTCATCAGGGCGGACTGGTAGCCGTGCCAGTTAACCGGGCCTATCAGTTCATTGTTCAGGGAACACTTGGCAATCGCCTTGAAATCTCCTTTAGGGGCTTCCACTTCCTGTTCCACGGACTCATAATACCTGGGCAGCCATTCGGCGTTCCAGAGGTGTTTGACGGCCTCCTGGCGGGAAATAAAGCAGGCTCCGTCGCCATGCTTGCAATGGTACAGGTCCGGACCGTTTTCCTGTTTCATGAAGACCAGGTCATAACGGTCAAATGCGCCCATGACCACCTTGGCCAGGTCCATCAGGGAAATGGTGCGGCGGTGCTTCTGCACCTCCTGGGAAAGCGCGGCCAGGCCGGAGTCCACGGGGCGCAGCTCCACGCGCAGCCCTTCCGCCGGTTCCGCCTGCGGCGCCCGCGCGGGGCGTTCATGGCGGTCTCCGTCGCGGCGTCCGCGGAAAGGTCCGCGGCTGCGGTCGTCCCGGTTAAACCTTTTTTCTCCCTGTCCGTCAAAACGGCGCTCCCCCCTGGGGCGGCGTTCGTCATGGTTGTCGCGGCGCGGCCGGCGGTCACTCTGACGATCCCTGTCACGGTAAGCCGGCGAGGAACCGGAGTATTCCTTCCGGGCTCCGGCTCTTGCCCATGCCGGACCAAATTGGAAGTCGGCCAGGCCGGAAAGATCCGGCAGTTGCTGCTTGGAGTCTGTGGAGGGAGTTTCTTCGGTCATGATGTACGGGTTGTTTCAATAGCAACTAAATGAGGTATATGGCAATCATTTTACGTGCAAACGCCCCTAAAAATGTTCAAACTGTCATGAAATGCGGCTGGAAATGCTTGTCATCCGCCTCATTTTTTCATCCAACCTTCGTTAAAAATTTCTATTTTATGGATAAAATACGTCAACGACTTTCCGAACTCGGCTACTCCGTTTATGATGCTCCGGCCCCGGTAGGCTCCTATGTCCAGTGCGTGCGCACGGGCAATCTGCTTCATCTCTCCGGCGGCATTTCCGTAAATGGAGAGGACAAATACTTTGGCAAGGTGGGGCAGGACCTCTCCGTGGAGGAAGGCCAGGCCGCGGCGCGGGCTGCCATTCTCAACCGTCTGGCCGTCATCGTGCAGGCGGTGGGCTCCCTGGAAAAGGTTTCCCGCATCGTAGCCGTCAACGGCTTTGTCAATGCAGGGCCGGAATTCTATGACCATCCCAAGGTGCTCAATGGCGCCTCCGACCTGCTGGTGGAAGTCTTCGGGGAAATCGGACGCCATAGCCGGACCGCCGTTGGCGTGTCTGCCCTGCCGCTCAACGTAGCGGTGGAAATCAGCATGGTCGTGGAAGTCCGCGACTAGGCAATTGACGGGCCTGGAGGGATTCGGGCTTGAATCCGCCCGGTATTCCTGTAAAGTGCCGTCCGGTCAATGCCCTCGTGGCGGAATGGTAGACGCTGCAGACTTAAAATCTGTTGTCCGCAAGGACGTACCGGTTCGAGTCCGGTCGGGGGTACTTCGCTAAACAGCAATAAATTGCATAGATAAAAGGCTCGCTTTTGGCGGGCCTTTTTCGTTTTAGGGAGTGCGGGAATTGCAGGTCAACGCTTACACGTGTGGTGAGAGAGAATTTGAAGAGAAAATCAGGATTGAACCCTCCGTATTCTACCAGCACCCGGAGGCGGTAATTCTCAAAATTACGATACCCGCAGGCCCTCCCTTGGACGAACTTCATCTTCCGGTGGATCCTTCCGTGATTGCCTCGTTCTTCCTGTACCTCCACATACGGATGAGCGGGGCAAACCACTTCCTGATGGTCACCGCTATTTTGCCAAGTTCCATCGGAGCCTCATGGAGCGGCATTCTCACCATTTCCTTGAGTTGGCCGATGTCGCTTCTGTATTGTTTAACCGTCTGTAATAAGTTGCCTAACTTCTCCCTGAACTCATGGCATACCCAGATGGCCGGGTTGATCTTAAAGGAGCGAATCCAGGTTTTGCTTTCCCGGACCATCAGCTTGCAGCCCCTCTTTCTCAAGGAGGGGTGATGAAACTGCTCGTGGATGATGCGTTTCCTCGTGCTTGACGGACACCGAAGTCCTTGTCCATGATTTTGTTGTCAACGTTTTTGATGTTATTCCCGGGTGCTGGAGCGGCGATGCGATTTACTGGGAAGCTTTTCAGGGAGCAGGCCGGCGATGGGTTTTCTGAAGAGATGGGCGGCACTGTTGGCGTCTGAATAGTCTGGTGTTGATGATGGCTTTTTTGGCGGATCATTCACCGATTTTGATGTTGAGCCAAATGAATGGAAGATGCGGGCATGTGTTTGTCAAAAAACTGGACTGGTAACAAAGGTAAAAGACTGGAAAAGCTTTGGGCTGCCATGCCGGGTAATCTGTTTTTTCCTGTTTCCGTCAAGATATTGCTCCTGGTATTTCTGTCGGTCATGGTATGGCAAGGTGCTTTCCATTTTATCCGGTTGTGGAAAAATGAACAGCTCCGTCCATGGAATGTTCCTGGGCGGAGCTGTTTGAAGAATCGGCCTCCGGAATGTTGTACCGGAAAGACAGATTTCTATTTATGAGCGTTCTCGTAAAAGAGGTTGCCGTAATATTGGGGGATGAGCCAGTCCTTCCCCCAGGATGTTTGTTTGAGTTGTTCTATGTCTTTGGGAATGAGATCGTCGGCGGTCAGTTCGTTTTTGTTGTCTACGTTGCAGTTGTAGGGTTCGCACCCCCATTCCTTGCGGATGTAGTCGGAAAAGTCCACTATCCGGATAACCGTGTCAATCCGGTGCGTGAAGAGGAAATGGTTATATTGCGACTGGAGGTGAACTTCAAAGGGATCCGGATAGTTCCGGTCGTTGAGCTTGATGAGCAGGAGCATTGTTTCAATGAAACAGCGCTTGTCCTTGCAGGCTGCCGTGTAGGGAAGGGCCAGATTTTTGGCAATGCACCAGGCATAATTGCAGAGATTGACGAAACGGTCCACAGGATCGCGGTAGGTGATGATATGACGGTAGCTTCCAAGTTTTTCCGCGTTGTAGCTTGCATGCCCCCTGACCTGGGAACAGGCGAAACCGTCCCGCCATATCGGGTTTTGAGCTCCGGTTTCGCGTATCATGTATCCGTTGTGTTCGTGCAATGTAGTTCCGAGCATAGTGGAACAGGCATTTTTGGCGACCAGATAGCCTACAGTCTTATGCTCCTGAGAGACAACGAAGCGTGTGCCTTCCCTTGCATGGGGGTCACTGCACAGGAAACGCAGTCCTCCGCGGGAGTTGAGCAGAATCCATTCGTCTGTGGCGGGATTGCGGTGCAGGTATTCCAGAGAACGGTACTTGGGCCACCACAAGGTCATGGCGGTTTCCGATCTGGAGAGAATCTGGGCCTGGTCCGGACAGGAGTCCGTCCGGGTGAGTCTGTCGCCTTGAATTTCACAATCAGCTTGGAAATGATAGGCAACGACGCGTATGATTTGGTTGTTAGACATGTTTCTGTTTTACAGGATAGCTGTGAAACATGTAACAGGAAACGGAACAGGGAAAAGAGTGCCACTTCCTGGACAGACGGGATTGGCGAAAGGGATTTGCCTTGTGTTTTTTGCTTCCCAATGTTTATTGAAGACATTGTCCGGAAGATGTCTCCAAGGAGAATATCCCTTGACGGTAGAATATAAAAACAGTTCGGTTTAAGGGAAAAAACTATTTCCCCTTGTCCCATTTACGGCAGGGAATTGGTCCGTGGCTTAATACGGTTCTGTACGTTTTCCCAATCCCTGTGAAAACAGGTTTTTTGTTTGTGATTCATTCTCTTTTCTCTGCGGGAAAAATAGCCGGCTACGATTTCCCGGATTTCTTCCAGCCATTTGTAGCAGCCATCGGGCGTACGGTCTGCAATGATGCGGAACATTTTTCTTTCAAGGGAGGTTATTCCGCAGAAAGCGAAGATTCAGTTTTTCCTGATGTGCTTGGAGAGGATCGCCGAAAACGAATTGTTCACGTTTCTCCAGAGTACTGGAAGTATTGAAAATCAGGGGCGCTTTGCTTTCAGCAGGTCGATGGAGCCGTGTCCGTTGTCTCCCTTCGGAAATTTCCTGCCTGAGAACGTGTCCCTTCAAGGTTTCCACGGCTGCCGTGGCAATGGCCGCATGGAAACTGTCCTTGCAGGTGTGTCCTGGAATAACGGATATGTTCATGTCGGTCGATGAGGTTGTTGACCCCCGTCTGTGTAGAAGTAGCGTTCCAGCTACGTTGCCCCCAGGGCTAACTCGAACTTATTTCTTTTTCCTGAGAAGCCTGTCATGATTAGAACGGTGTTTTCCTTTATAAAGAAAATCAGTTTTGCTGTTCCTGCCAACTGTACGGTCAATGAGAGCGGGAATGTCTTCCTTTGAATATCCTGCCTTGAGAAGGAATTCCTCCGCGTTAGCATAGTTGCCTGGAAATACGGCAACAAGGATTTCCATGAACGTTTTTTCAAGCTCTTTGACTTCGTCTTCGAAAACCTGATTTCTCGTGTTGATAAAAGACTCTCCTGTTGCAACGTCGTTCATGAGTTTCCGAAGATCTTCCATTTTAAGATGACGGAGCTTTTTTACTTGTTCTTCGGCAGGTCGATGAGCAAGGCTTCCTTGTTGAGGGTCATCCTCGGTGATCCGGAAGGGATTGGTCTCGTGCGCACTTTTGAATTGCCTCAATATATGGGCATAATAAGGGAGCAGGAGGCGTGTAATAATCCGCTTCTTTTCAGGCTCCCTGATTTTATCGGTTTTTCTAACCAATCTGATATATTTTTCCATGAAGAGACAAACCTTGGATTTTTGGTTAATGTCAGACATTTCGTCAATGTTTATTTCCGGTTCGGTGTGCTTGTATGTGTTGAAGGAAAAGGTGGGGGCCAAAGCTACGAGGTAGCAATGCCATATTTTTTCCCTCAATTCGGTATCAACATTGTCTCGTGTAGTTACCTTGAAGGTATGTGTATGTTTTTTAGCCTTTTCATAAAATGATTTGAACAGCTTGTTCCGCAGGGATGAGGAAAGTTCCCGGACGGCGGGAGAGGGCTGTCGGTATGAGTCAATGCAGGCGGGACTTTCCAGCATGGGGTGGGAGTCGGCAGCATTGGCCGCCCCGATAAAGAGACAGACCACAAATATGTATAAAGGTGGTAACGTGTTCATAGTGTTTTAACCTTCATTGCTGTTTTTTTAAGGCCGTGCCAGATTTTTCTGCGATGGTTTTCGTCGTAAGTTTGTCAATAGCCTCAATATAAGCTTGCCATTTTGCTTTCCTGAAAAATGGCATTTTCTTTTTCATTTCCAGGCCTGACATTTTCTGAATGAACAGGGAAATCACATTTTCCCCTCTGTCAATAGGATGTTGGCACTGAATCAGATTGCCAGAGAATAAAACCAAAACCGTGGGAATAGGGAAGAAGAGTCCGCAAACATGCAGCCTTAAAAGATGGAATCATGGAGGGCCTGAGGCGAGGTATATTGGAAATGGAAGGACCTTATATGAAATTGAACGTCTTGGGGAACCGTTTGAGGGCAGGGAATGCCATGATTTTTTGTTTACGCACTAAAAAAAGCGCCTCCCATGGCGGGAGGCGCTTGGAAACAGGCTGATGAAAACAGCAAGTTACATGCCCTTGTTCTTCATGGCTTCCGCCAGGGCGGCGCCCATCTGGGCCGGCGTCTTGGCGACCACGATGCCCGCTTCGCGCAGGGCTTCCTGCTTGGCGGCGGCGGTGCCTTTGCCTCCGGCCACGATGGCGCCCGCGTGGCCCATGCGGCGTCCCTTGGGAGCCGTGGCTCCGGCGATGAAGGCGGCCACGGGCTTCTTGCAGTTGTTCTTGATCCATTCAGCGGCTTCCTCTTCCTCGGAACCACCGATTTCACCGATCATGATGAAGGCGTCCGTGTTGGGGTCTTCCGTGAAGAATTGAACGGCCTGCTGCTGGGTCATGCCATGGACGGGGTCGCCGCCGATGCCGATGCACATGCTCTGGCCCAGGCCCATGTTGGTGACCTGCCAGACGGCTTCATAGGTGAGCGTGCCGGAACGGGAAACGATGCCGATTCTGCCGGGCTTGAAGATGTACGCCGGCATGATGCCGATCTTGCAGCTGGCGGAGGGGTTGACGATGCCGGGGCAGTTCGGGCCGATGAGGGTCACGTCCTTGTCTTTCAGGAATACCTTCACTTTCTGCATGTCCTGCACCGGGATGCCTTCCGTGATGCAGACGATGAGCTTGACGCCCGCGTCCGCGGCTTCCATGATGGCGTCAGCCGCGAAGGGCGGCGGGACGAAGATCATGGAGGCGTTGCAGTCCGTGGCCTTTTTGGCTTCCGCCACAGTGTCGAATACGGGGACCTTGCCTTCAAAGAGCTGGCCGCCCTTGCCGGGAGTTACGCCGGCAACCACGTTAGTGCCAAAGTCCATGCAGTTTTTGGCGTGGAATGCGCCGGCGCTGCCGGTGATGCCTTGCACGACGAGACGGGTGTTTTTGTCAATGAGAGATGTCATTGTCGTAATAAATGGTGAGGGTTATTTGACTGCTGCAACCGCCTTCTGGGCAGCTTCGTCCAGATTGTCGGCAGGGATGATGGCGATGCCGCTGTCGGCGAGGATTTTCTTGCCGATTTCCACGTTGGTGCCTTCCAGGCGGACGACGAGCGGGATTTTCATGTCGATGTTTTTTGCTGCGGCCACGATGCCCTGGGCGATGACGTCGCAGCGCATGATGCCGCCAAAGATGTTGACGAGAAGGGCCTTGACGTTCTTGTCGCTGGTGAGGATGCGGAACGCGTTGGTGACCATTTCCTCCGTAGCGGAGCCGCCCACGTCCAGGAAGTTGGCGGGATCGCCGCCGTAGTATTTGATGATGTCCATCGTGGCCATGGCCAGTCCGGCGCCGTTCACCATGCAGCCGATGTTGCCGTCCAGGCCGATGTAGTTCAGGTCGTATTTGCCGGCTTCCACTTCGCGGGGGTCTTCTTCCGTTTCATCCCGCATTTCCATGATTTCCGGATGACGGTACAGGGCGTTGTCGTCAAAGTTGAATTTGGCATCCAGGGCGCACACGCGGTCATCCGTGGTGACGACGAGGGGGTTGATTTCCACCAGGGAGCAGTCCAGGGCGGTGAAGAGCTTGTAAACATTGGTAATGAGCTTGGTCGCCTGGCGGAGCAGGGGACCGGTGAGGCCCAGAGCCACGGCGATTTTGAGGGCCTGGAAGGGCAGGATGCCCAGGGCCGGGTCAATGTGTTCGCGGATGATGGCTTCCGGGTGGATGGCCGCTACTTCTTCAATGTCCATGCCGCCTTCCGTGCTGGCGACGATGACGGGGCATTCCCGGGCGCGGTCCTGCAGGATGGCGAAGTAGCATTCCTTTTTAAGGTCCACGGCTTCCGCCACCATGATCTTGCTGACCAGCTTTCCGGCTTCCCCGGTTTGCTTGGTGACCAGTACCTGGTTGAGCATCTTGCCGGCTACGTCTTCCACTTCCTCCACGGAGTTGACGACGTGCACGCCGCCCTTGAACCCGTTTTTGAATGTCCCTTTGCCGCGTCCTCCGGCATGTACCTGTGCCTTAACTACGTATTGGGAAACGCCCATGTCGCGGGCTACTTGTGCTGCTTCCTGGGCGGTGGTGGCGGCAATGCCCTTGGGAGTTGCCACGCCAAAGCGCTCAAAGAGTTGTTTTGCTTGATATTCGTGAATATTCATGACAGTGGGCCGTTCGGCCAAATGTTTGCGGAAGAAAGGCTAGGACTATTTCCCGTGCCGGTCAAGGGATAATGGTTTGGTCTTTTTATTTTTTTCCCGTTACCGTTGTGGAAATCAAAGAGGACAGAAGGCTTGACTGTCTGCATAAAGATTGGGAAACTTTCCTTCCATTTCCGTATGTTGCTATTTTATGAAAATTTATCGACCTGCCGATAGTTGTTTTGAAGAGATGAAAAACCGGATGAACCGCCGGGCCCTTCCCGAGAATTCCGTAAGAGATACCGTTGATTCCATTATTCAGGACGTTGCCGCCCGCGGAGACGCCGCCCTGTTTGATTATGCCGCCAGGTTTGACAAGGTCACCCTGGACAGCGGCTCCCTGTTTGTCACCGCGGAGGAACTGGCGGAGGCGGAAGCCGCCGTGGAGGAATCCGTGAAGGAGGCCATTGCCGCTTCCCTGAAGAACATTCATTATTTTTCAGACCGCAGCCGCAGGCAGGACTGGTCCGGAGTGAATGCCCAGGGCGTGGAGGTTGCGGAACGCTTCCTTCCCTATGACCGCGTGGGCATTTACATTCCCGGGGGCAAGGCGCCCCTTGTGTCCACCTCCATCATGACGGGCGGCTTTGCCCAGGCCGCCGGCGTGCGGGAAATCGTGGCCGCCACGCCGTGCGGGCCGGACGGACGGGTGAACCCCGCTCTTTTATATGCGCTGAAGGCTTCCGGCGCCACGGAAATTATCAAGATAGGCGGCGCCCAGGCGATCGCCGCGCTGGCGTTGGGTACGGAGAGCGTGAAGCCCGTGGAAAAGATTTTCGGCCCCGGCAACCGTTTTGTGGTGGAGGCCAAGCGCCAGCTGGTGGGCGCCGTGGCCATTGATCTTCTTCCCGGGCCGAGCGAAGTGATGGTGCTGGCGGATGAGACGGCGGACGCCGAGTTTCTGGCCGCCGACCTGCTGGCCCAGGGCGAGCACGGGCCGGACAGCGTCGTGGTATTTGTGACTACCTCGGAAGAGCTGCTGGAACGGGTGGAGGCGGAAGTGGAACGCCAGGCGGCCCTGTTGAGCCGGGGCGCTATCATCCGCGAGGTGCTGGACAAGCACGCGTACGGTTTTCTGGTCTCCTCTATTCAGGAGGGAGTGGACCTGGTGAATGCATTTGCTCCGGAACACCTGGTTCTGGTGACGGAGGATGAAGAGTCCGTGCTGGCGGCCATTCGGACGGCCGGCGCCATTTATGCGGGGGCCCTGTCTACGGTGGCTTGCGGCGATTTTCTGGCGGGTCCCAGCCATACGCTGCCCACGGGCGGGGCGGGCAAGTCGTTTTCCGGTCTGCGGGCGGACCAGTTCCAGCGGCGCACCAGCGTGGTGCGCATGAATGGGGATGCCGTTCTGAGGTCGGCTCCGTATGTGGCGGAGTTCGCCCGAGTAGAGGGGTTGGATGCCCACAACCATTCCCTCCAGGTACGCGCTTTGCGCGTGAATCCGTAACAGTAACCAAGATAGACATACGTCCCATTATGAAACAGGAGCAAGGGACCAGGGAACGGCTGCTGGAGGCCGCCGAAAATCTGTTTGCCGAATACGGCTATACGGAAACGTCGCTGCGCATGATTTCCCAGGCGGCCGACGTCAATATAGCCTCCGCCAACTACCACTTCGGCGGCAAGGAAGGGCTGTGGAAGGCGGTCATGATGAAGTACGCCCCGCTGGCACGGGATTTCCGGATGGCCCGGGTGGCGGAGGCCATGGAGCGGGACGGCTCCATTGAGGCCCTGGCCCACGCATACGTGTACCCCTCCTTTTACGGACTTCTGAACACGGGGGACCTGACTCTGGAGGAACTGAACACGTTCCCCCATTATCTGCGCCTGATGGGCATTTGCCATGTGCAGACGCCGGAAATTGCCGTGGAATATATCAAGGAGGTGTATTCCCCCATTCGGCGGCAGCTTCATGACAGCATCCGCAAGATGTTTCCGGACGCTTCCTCATACCAGATTTTCTGGACGGTGCTCGCCATTGAAAGCATCATGATCGGGCTTCTGACGCGTCTCCGGATGATCATGGAGCTGATGGAGGCCAACAGGATTCCGAAAGGGAGCGTGAAGGATCTGTTTGAACTCATTGTCCATCAGGTGGAATCCCTGATCCGCATGTGCGGAAAGACCATGTAGGCATTTTATCTTTCCGGAGTTCGGCATGTTCAAGTCCCTCATCCGTACGTTTGCCATCGTGGTCGCATTCGTTGCGGGTTACATGATGCCCTGGCTTCATGTGTACGGCTGGACATTCAAATGGATGCTCATTGGCATGCTTTTCGTGACTTTTCTGGGAATCCGCTTCAAGCGGATGAAGCCGGAACGTCCTCATTGGCTGCTGGTAGGGGCCAATTTGCTGATTGCCCTGGCCGCATGGGGCGTATGCCGCGCGTCGTTTGGGTCCGGTTACCTGGCGGAGGCTGCGTTTTTCGTGGGCGTCATGCCTACGGCCACTGCAGCTCCGGTGGTGATGGGGCTGCTGGGCGGCAGCGTGGAGTTTATGCTGACCGCCCTTCTTGTGACCAACGGCGTCATTTGCATTCTGCTCCCTTTCATTCTGCCCATGGTGGTGGGGCAGGGCGGCTTTGAGATTTATGTCAACGTAGCCCAGAACATAGCCCTGGTGATGCTCCTGCCTCTTGTGCTGGCCCTGGCCGCGCGCCGTTTTTATCCCCGTGCCATCGCGTGGCCCCGGAAGCTGAAGGACGTCACCTTCGGCGTCTGGGTGGTGATTCTGGTGCTGATTGCCGCAAACGCTTCCCATGACATTTCCTCCCGGGCCGGTATTTCGGAACGTGTGCTGGAGCAGATAGGAGCTCTTTCCCTGCTGATTTGCGCCCTGAACTTCGGCCTGGGCCATTTGCTGGGCGGCAGGGCCCGCTCCGCGGAATGCAGCCAGGCCCTGGGTCAGAAGAATACTACGCTTTCCATCTATCTGGCTCTGACGTATTCCAATCCCATCGCCGCGCTCGGACCTACCTTTTACGTTCTGTGGCATAATTTGTGGAATGCGTGGCAGCTTTACCGTGCGTCGGAACAAAAGCGCCGGATTGGAAAGTAGGCGGTTCCGTTTTTTATCGTATCCCGGCGGCCGCGTTTTCTGATCAATTATTGGCTGGGGGAGCTTGAGCGAAACGTCGCCTCCCTCCTTCCAGCGGCGTTGCGGCACACGCGGCATTCAAAAGGCTTGAATTCCGGGGGAGGGCCGTTAACGTTGTGCTCCCGTTATGCAGGCGTCCACTCCTCCCCTGAAACCTCTTTCTTCACGCACCAAATGGCTGATTGCCCTGTGCCTGTGCATGGCCGTCCTGTTGCTGGAGTTTTTGACGTATCACATGGCCTACCGCATCGGTTACGATGAAGGAGCCCTGCATACCCCTCCGGTAGTGATCCAGAAGAGTGATGAAAAAGCTTTCCAGAAATTGTCCCGTTTCATGGCGGATGTGTTCGCTTCCCGGGAAAGCCTGTCCGGAATTCTGGACAACCGGGAGGAACGCCTCGCCTGGATCAGGGATCCGGAAGTTCGGTCGGAAACGGCCTGGGGGCTGACCCGCGAACTGATCAGCCGCGGCGGTGTGAAGCAGGCGCTTCCTTCGGCCAGGGAATTGATTGAGGCAGGCTACGCGGAGGGAAAGCGGCAGATATGGGCTCCCCGCGCTGATGCCGTGGCCCGGGCCCTGCTGGCGGAGCACCAGTACGCGGCTGCCTACGATTATTTGAAAATAGCCGTGGATGGGTATGAGAAGGGGAGCATGGCCGCCGAGCTGGTGAAAGCCCTTCAAACCATGAGTTCTATTGACCAGATATTGAACCGGAATGACCAGGCAAATGCGTTGCTGCAGCGCGCCGTGGAGGCTTCCGCCCTCCTGGGGAGCGACTCTCTTGCCGTTAAGTCCAGGCTTCTGGCCGCCCAGGGCAGGCTGGCCCGCGCTGCGGGCCATGTTCCGGAATCACGGGCCTATTTCAAGGAAGCTCTGGTTCTGTTCCCCCAGGAACAGGGCAAGACCACGGGAGACCTGGCGCTGGCCAGCATCAGCATGGGAGAAGCCATGCTGGAAGCAGGCAGGAAGGAGGAGGCCCGCGAGCTGTTCCTGAAGGGGCTCACCGGCTCGGAAAATGCCTCCTATCTGCTCAACGACTGCCTGAACGCTCTGCGCGGGCTGGCACGCATCTCCACGGAGCAGGGAAATTATGAAGAGGCGCTGGCCTACCTTCACCAGGCGGAAGGCGCCGCCCGCGGCGTGCTTCCGGCGGACCACGCCTTCTGGGCCGGTCTGTATGACCAGCGCGGATGGGTCAACATCATGCGAAAGGCCGCGCCGGAAGCACGTGCGGATTTCCTGAAAGCAGTGAGCAATGCGGCGGTCTCTCCCATGATTGCCGCCCAGTCCCGCGAGGGCCTGGGGAAAGCGTGGCTGGACGCCGGGGAAGGAGGAAAGGCGCGGGAAAACCTCCGGCAATCCATCCAGGTCCGGGAATCCAACTTCTCTTCAGATACCCTTTCCCTGGGCAGGGTGTACCATTCCCTGGGAATGGCCAGCGACATGGAAGGGGACCGTGAAGGAGCCCTCCAGGCGTATTCCCGCGCCGTGGACGCCCTGCTGAAATGCGGGGACGGGCCGGAACGGAAAAATTTGCTGGTCCAGTCCTACCTGTGCAAGGCCTACGCCCTGTGCGACGGTGAGCAGTGGCAGGAGGCAGTGAACGCTTTTGAAGCCGTGCTGCCGCTGCTGGAAGGAGAACAGAGGTCGGAAAACTACAAGCAGCTCGGCCGCTGTTACGATGAACTGGGAATGACGGAGAAGGCGGATGAATGCTGGAAGGAATCCGGATTTCCGCGGGTGCGCCGGAGTTCTCCCGTGCGCCGGACGGACGGCGGCAGGGTATCTTCCCGGCGGTGACGGCCCTCCGCCGCCGCGCCGTAAGACGTTGCGGACTGCTGATTTTGCTTGATTTGTGCCCTCTTTTTGGCTCAATGCCTGCATGAGTTCCGAGCGCCATTTTTCCAATAAGCCTTATCGTCCGTCGCGCAAGAAAAAGTCTTACTGGAAACCGGTCCTCTGTTTGGTAGCGCTGGGCGGCCTCTGGTTCGGCTATGTCCAGTACTGGCCCGCCATTGAAAGCTGGTTCAAGCCCACGATTCACGAGGTGCACAGCCAGACCCAGGCCATGGGGCATCTTCAGGGCATGCTGGACTCCTGGAACGGCTCGAATGAGGAATTGGCGGCACTGGCCGCATCCGTGGACAAGGAGGTGGAATGGATGAATTCCGCGGAGGCGCGCGACTCCTTTGCATGGCTTCTGGCTATGGAAATGGACCGGCGCGGCATGGTCAAGGAGTCAGAGCCCATGATTGCATCCCTTCTGGAAAAGAAACTCTCCAATTCCGGCTCCCTGCCGGGGACGGACCGGGACCGCCTGCTGAACGTCAGCCTGAACTGGGCGCGTGAATTTGCCGCGCGCAACCATGACGCCGCAGCGGAACGGTTGTATGAAGTGATTTTGAACAATACGCCGGAAGACCATGTTTCCGTTCTGCTGGCCTGCCTGGAACCGCTGGCCCATTATGCCTATGACCAGGCCAAGTTCGAACGTTTTTCCTCCCTGTGCAAGCAGGCCTCCTCCCCTGTGATGAGGAGCATGTTGAAAAAGCCCGAGGACGTAAAAAGCATGGTGAAAATCCTGCTGCTTCAGGATACCCTGCCGGAAAAGGCGACCGGACAACCTGGCCGTACGGACAGCACCATTGCCAGGGAATTGCTTTCCCGATTCCGCCTCACGGCCAGTCCGGACATGGGGCGCATCATCCTGAATGAACTGAACATGCCCCTCAATGCGCGGCGGAAATATTCCCAGGCTGAATTGAAGGGCATGGCAGACCAGTTGGAAGCCGCCCTGATCTGCTTCCGTGCCGCGGAGACGGAAATGGACTGCACTCCGGAGACTATGCTCGCGCTGGCCCGCGTGAGGATGCAAATGGGGAATTTGAAGGAAGCGGCGCGGCTGCTCTCCCGTGCGGAAGGCTCCGCCATGACGCTGGGGGTGGACGCCCCGCGCATTCTCAGCGGTTCCAGCCTGAGCCAGGAAATTGCGGAACTGCGTTCCCAGCTGGACAAGTACGCGCAGGCGGAAGCCTTGGTAAAGCGGGCGTATGAAGATGTGAATATTGCCGCGGCTTTCCTGAGGGCGAAGGATTACGACCAGGCGGTAAAATATTCCGATCAGGCGATGAAAGTGGCACGGGAAAGCACCACCTTCATCCAGGCTCTTCAGCCCGTGATCATGACTCTCCAGGCGGAAATCAGCGCCGGGAGGGAACAATGGGCGGTAGCGGAATTGCAATACGGAAAGCTGGTGGAAACATGGGATGCACTGAGTGATGAAGACAAGGCCACTCTCCAGACCAACCTGGCATCCATCCAGTCGGAGGAACTTTACAAGAAAATCCACCGTGACTGGGCGGAAGTGTGCCGCAAGCAGAATAGAACCACGGAGGCGCGCCGGGTATTGACAAAAATCGGAGAGGCTCCTGCGGAAGAACCGGAACGGCCTGCCGCCCGCCGCCGCAGAAGGTAATTAATGTCCTGATGCCTGCGTACGGGCGAAGATAACAGGACGGGAATAAAAATACGGAACCGTCTTCAAATGTTGCCGGATTCTTTGAAGACGAACGTTGGAGAACTTTCCCTTCCCCCTCCATCTTCTTCCGGCACGGAACCCAGCTATGTCTCCGGAGAAGGAGCGGCGAACCGCACGAAAGGTAAATCAACTGCGCACTTTGGCCTTTTGTCTTGATTGGAGGGAGGTCCGTTTGCCGTGGGCCATTTTTTCCCGGCGGTCCGCTGCGGACTGGCGTCGGGAACGCACGGTATATTTTGCGAAAACTTGGCTAACGGTCAAGTTGCCCTGTTCAAGAAGCTTGAAAATATTGTCTCTCACCCTCATTGCCTCCTGAAGCGCCGCTTCCGCACCTCCGTACTGGGAATCCGAAAAATAACGGGTGAATAAGCGCTTGTTCTTACAAATAGCCAGCCGGTAGCCTTGAAAGGCCGTAGTTTCGTAAGTATAGCGGGTGATGTTTTTACAAGGCATATGCGCGTGAATTATTGGGACCAGAGAATGCGGGCAGTAGTAATAAGCTTCTCTTAGGATATGTCCCAATTCCGGTAAAATCCAGAAAAAACACAATTTGTTAGATTGTGTGCAAAAAATGTGCGATTATATGCTTGTAATAAACTTATTGATGTTTGTCAGCCGTGACAAAAAAATGACCGTTGAAGACACGAACTTTTAGCTTTTCTCCGGCATGAACCTGCCCGGTTTTCCGGATTAACTGTCTGTCTTCATTCTCCACGAGTGCGTATCCCCGGCGCAGCGTCTGTTCGGGATTGTGGGCTTCCAGCCTGGTCTGCAAAAGAGTCAGGGAAGATGAAAACGCCGTCATTCTGGCGGTTGCGGCATGAAGCAGCCGGGACTGCAGGGCTGAGAGCTGCTGGGCCCGCCCCTTGTTGAGATGGCAGGGATGGCTCAACTGGAGCTTGTGTTCCAGTTGATTGATTAAAAGTAAATTATGTTGTATTCGGAATAAAGAGGAAGACAGCAGGGATTCTTCCATCCCGTCCAGACGCTGTGCGTACGGGGCCAGAAGAGAGTCTGCGTCCAGCAATCTGCCGCGCAGATAAACGTCCAGTTTCAGCCGGGCGTGCAGCAGGGAATGGCGTGCTGAAGCATGGAGCGCCTGCTCCATTCTTCCGAGTTTGCGGAGCCATTCCGGGCCATCCGGCGTGGCGAGTTCCGCCGCCGCGGTGGGGGTGGGAGCCCGCAGGTCGGCCACAAAATCCGCAATGGTGAAGTCGGTGTCGTGACCTACCGCGGAAATAACGGGAATGGTACATTCGTGGATGGCGCGCGCCACAGTCTCCTCGTTGAAATTCCACAAATCTTCTATAGAGCCGCCTCCGCGGCCCACGATGAGGACGTCCACGGGGGGCAGTCCGTTGTGCGGCGCATGGGACCATGCCCGGATGGCGGCGGCAATCTCGCGCTCCGCCCCGCTTCCCTGGACGCGGACGGGCAGCAGGTATGCCTTCACCCAGGGGGCGCGGCGTTCCAGCACGTGGCGCATGTCCTGGATGACGGCTCCGGTAGGGGAGGTGACGATGCCGATGGCGCGCGGAAAGCGGGGAATGGCTCTTTTGCATTCCGCGTCAAACAGGCCTTCCCGCTGGAGCTTTTCCTTCAGTTCCAGGAAGCGCGCCTGGAGATCACCCATGCCGGCGGCCCGCACCTCTTTGATAACCAGTTGAAGCTGCCCCCTGTCCGGGTATACGGTGGCGTTCCCCAGCACGTGCACCTTCATGCCCTCCTGGAGCCGCAGGGGACAACGCGCGGCGGCGTTCTTGAAAAAGGCGCAGAATATTTCAGCACCCTGTTCCTTCAGGGTGAAATAAATATGTCCGCTGGTATGGTGCTTGACGTTGCTCAGCTCTCCAACAACCCACTGGGTTCCGACGGAGATGCCGACCACGTCCCTGAGACGGTAAACAAGCTGCTTGACCGTGATGGGCCGGGGGGCGGAAGCCGTTTCCTGCGGAAATTCCATGGTTTACGGTTCAAAGGGAATGTTCAGCGCCTCGTACGCCAGCATCCTGCACTGCTTCAGGTCCAGCTTGCCGGAAGGCAGCACCGGGATATGCTCCACGGGGATGATCTCTTTGGGGCACCACAGGGCGGGCAGCCCCTGGTCGATCAGGCCGTGCCGGATCAAGGTGCGCGCCTGGTGCACGTAATCCGTCACCAGGGTGGTCAGCAGGGCCACGGCTTCTCCCTTCGCCTGGTCCGGAATGGTGACCACGGCAATTCTCCGTTCGTCGTCAGTGGGGTCCAGGTTCCATATATTCATGATGGCTGCTTCCAGCGCTTCATGGGGGACCATTTCCCCGCCGATCTTGGAGAAGCGGGAGACGCGCCCCTCTATTTTAAGAAAGCCGTATTCGTCCGCGGCGCCAATGTCTCCGGTCTTCAGCCAGCCGTCCACGAAGATGTCCCTGTTCACTTCCGGTCCGCCCAGGTAGCCGGGGAAAATGTTCGGCCCCTTCAGCCAGATCATGCCGGAAGTGGTGACGGGCACTACGCGCCCCGTATGCGGACTGGTGATGCGTACGGCAATGCCGGGCAGCAGCGCGCCTACGGTCCCTTTTTTCATGCCCGGAATAAAGTCGCCGGCGGCATTGGACGGAGCAGAGTCCACAAAATTGACGGAACAGACGGGGGATGCTTCCGTCAGGCCGTATCCTTCACACGGAATGGTGCCGAATTTTTCCCGGAAGGCGGCGGCGAGGTCTTCAGGCAGTTTTTCCGCGCCCACGATCAGGTAGCGGACCGTCTTGAAAGTATCCGGTTCGCACCGCTTCATGAAGCCGCGCAGGAAGGTGGGGGTGGTAACCACCAGGCTGATGCCGTACTGCTTGATCAGCGCGCCCAGACGCTTGGCTTCCAGAGGGGAAGGGTAGGTTACCATGTCGTATCCTCCGATCATCGGATACCACAGGCCGATAGTGATGCCGAAGCAGTGGAACACGGGCAGGCTGCCCAGGAACCTGCTCTGCGGGGCCAGAGTGATGCGGGAGGAACACTGGGAAATATTGGCAAGCAGGTTGTGGTGAGTGAGGGGAACCCCCTTGGGCTCTCCGGAAGAGCCGGAAGTAAACATCAGCACGGCTTCATCCCCGCCCACAGGCGTGTCCAGCCCCAGTTTCCTGATCATGAAACCGGCTGTCAGGAACTTGATGGCCAGTCCCCACCGCTTGGCGGAACCTTTGAGAAGGGGAAGTTCGCGCTCCATGAAAATCAGGTCCCGCTGGGGTGGCCACGGAAAGTTCTGGAGCTTGCGCATGAAGGTGTCCGCCGTGATGAACCAGTCCACGCCGGACTGTTTTACGGAACTGGCGAAAGCGCTTTCCGAGGCGGAATAATTGAAATTGACTGGGGTCTTGCCCGCAAACAGGCAGCCCAGATTGGCAATGGCCGCCCCTTTGCCTGGCGGCAGGATGATGCCCACCCTCCGGTTGGAGGTGATTTTCTTCAGTCGCCTGGCGAAGGCTATGGAAATGGCCAGAAGCTGGCCGTATGTCAGGGAAGTGTCGTCAATCCCGTCAATAACCCGGCAATCCGAATGCTGCTTGAGACTGCGGAACAGCAGGGCGGAAAGGGAGCCGTGGAGCTGGGGCAGCGTGGCATACGCCTGGGCGGAGCATTCCAGCCATGCGGTGGTCAGGCGCGCGGCCATTTCAGCGCCCGGCGCCAGCTTGGGAAGGATGTAAATCTGGATGTCCGCCTGGGCGTCCGTATCCGCTTCCGCATCCAATACGGAGCTGGTGTAAAAACCCACATACACCGGGACGGGGGAAATGTGCAGGGCTCCCAGGGTTTTCATGACCCGCGGGGGAATCTGGCAGATGGAACCCTTGATATGCGCCACAGGGCCGGGCAGGAAAACCACCCTGCGCCCCTGGTTGATGCGCTCCATGATCGCCGCGCGCAGGGCGATGGGGTCGCTGGTTTCCGCGCGAAACAGAATGCCGTCCGCCTTGGTGGATTCCAGATGGGCCGCGATAGCCGCGTCCGGAGGGAGGGCTTCCTCCACCAGGTAGGTAATGCGGTCCCTGCCCAGTTCCTTTTCGAACATAAGCAGGGTTTTGTGGGACAGCTTGTTGAAAATCAGCAGGTCGCCGGCGTCGGATAGATGGGAGGTACCGAAAATGGCCATGAGGGAAAAATGAAAAACTTGCTCCATTTATTCTAGCGACCTGATGCCCGGAGGGCAAGAAGGAAAGCCGTCGCCTTTCCCGCTGTCATGAATGCACCGTGATCACCGGGGGATACAGATGGAAATTACCCTTTCACTTGTTATCGAAAATATACGGAATTTTTGAAAAACTTTTTCAGGGCCTGCAGAAATTTAAAAAAAAGGCGTCTGGCCGCCGTCGATTCTCCATATTTCGGGTCAGAGTGCAGACTGTTTTTCACGGCGGGATAAATTTATTTTTCTGTGTTTTCGTGAAAAAAATGATACTGGGAGAAGGTGGGGAAAGAAGTCTGAAGCAGTTTCTGTCAATTTGTAGCAATTACAATATCATGCAAATGAAAGACTTGAATCAAAGGCTGCCGTTCCGCGCCTGTTGCATGCGGAATCCATTGGCGGAGGCGCGGAAAAGATGGGAACGGAATGAAAAGGAGAAGGGAATGTGCGGATTTGAAATCCGTTCAGAAAAGGAAACTCAGGAGAAAAATGTCTTTTGATAATTGCATAAGTATTTCATTTAAAGAATATTTTATAATAAATGGAGTGCATGAAATTATTGAAAATAATTGTTATGTTCTTGAATTTGGTGAGAGGCGTTTGGAAGAAGAAAAATGATTTAAAGCATTGTAAATGGAACTTCCAGATTGACACCGGATTTCAAATTCGATAAACCGCTAATGATATAGAGAGCCTCCTCTGTTTTCCTGAAAAAATAGATTATAATTAAATATATTCATAACCAACATTTTATCTATGAAGCTTCACTTGCCCTTGCAACTGCTGTCCGCCCTGCTTGCCTGCTGTGCCCTCGTTTCCGCCCCCGCCTATGCCCTTGATCTGGGAGCCAATGAAACCATTACGGAGAATACGGACTGGACGGAAAATACAAATGTAACCGCCAACGTCACCCTGACCATTAACCCGGACGTTACAGTTACCCAGGAGACGGGTTCCCTGGTCATAGGAGCGCATACGCTGACGATTGACGGCGGAGGCACGCTCAGCATTCTCAGCACCGCTACGGAACACACGCTGGCGGCAGACGGGCGCCTGAATATCCAGGGCGGCTCCACGCTGGACCTGACGGCTCCGGATGCACGCCTTTCCGTGGCGCAGGATGCCAACTGGACCCGGTTCATCATCTCCGTAGCGGATAACAGCGTGTTGAAAACACGCAGCATGGATGCAGGGAATTACGTATTCGGAGCCAGAATGACCAATAAGGAAAATTTACTCCTGTCCGGCGGCGGCACCATTGAGGTGACAGCCACCGCGGCGGAGACGATATCCAACATCGGCTTTACCGTGAATGAAGGCGGAGGCAGCTACCTGGTGACCAATGCCGGAACGACGGTAAAAATGCGTCTGAACACTGACAAGACCATTCAGGTTGTTCTGAATGACGTGCTGACCCTGGGCGGTGCAGGCAATATCGAAGGCGGGGACAAGGATGACATGTTCACCGGGAACGGAGGATTGAAGAAAGTGGGGGACGGAACGCTGACGCTGGGATTCGCCAATTCCTTTGGCGGCGGTGTGGAACTGAATGGAGGTACGCTGATTGTGGGTCATGCCGGCGGCATGGGCACGAACAAGGTTCTTTCCGTGACGGGCAATGCGGCCATCGGAGGCATATCCGCCGCGTATCAGGGGCTTTCCCTGTCTTCCGGCGTCACCCTTGACGTGTCCGCGGTGGACGCCGGCGCGGGGCTGACTTTAAGCGGGGGCTCCCTGTCCCTGGGCGGGCAGAACACGATGACCGGCAACCTGAATCTGGGAACCGGCCTGTTCATTGATGCCAGCCATATGACGAAAAACGGGGACGCCCTGCTGGCTCTGAACGGTTCCTTGACGGTGAACGGCAGCTTGCTGCTGGAGAATGCAGACGACGTTTCATGGGGCGCCGGAACATACAGCCTGATCAGTGCTACGGGAGGAATTACCGGGGATCTGGCCAACACCGTCCTGCTCGGGTCCCAGTATATAGGGAATTGGGATACGGCGGACAATGTCCTGAAATTCGTGGTGACGGAACTGACCTCCATAAGCTGGACGGGCGGAGGGGACGCTACCTGGACGGTGGGGGGAAGCGGGACCAATTCTCCGTGGAGCGCCGGAAGCACTTTTGAAAACGGCATGGGAGTATCCTTTGGGGATATTGCCGGCAATGCTCCCCAAACGGTCAACATCGCCGGGCAGGTAAATCCCGGCCTGATTCTGGTCAACGCGGAATCCACCGATTACACATGGACGGGAACGGGCTCCCTTACGGGAAGTTCCAAACTCCAGAAGACCGGAAACGGAACGCTGATGATCGCCACGGACAACTCCGGCTTTTCCGGGGAAATCCTGCTGGGCGGCGGCGTGGTGGAAATGCAGAACGCCGGAGCGCTGGGGACGGGAAACATTATTTTCAACGGGGGCGCCCTCAAATACGGCACGGGCATCACGGCGGACATCTCCGGGCAGCTCAAGACGGATGCCCTGGCAAGCAACGCCATTCTGGTGGACACCAACGGGAATGCCGTGACGTGGGCCTCCCTGGCTGGGTGGACCGGAACGCTCACCCGTTCGGGAGAAGGCAGCCTGACGCTGGGCGCAGGTACTTATGAAGGCAAGCTGACGAATGAGGGGACAGGCTCCCTGACCATCGGAGCAGGGAACTCCTCCCTGACCGGCGGCATTGGGGGCACCGTAAGCAAGACGGGAGACGGGACGCTGACCATCAACAGGAATGCCTTTACCAATTCCAACGGCTCCACGCTCATCGTGGAAAGCGGGACTCTTTCTCTGAAACAGGATGAAGCGGCCTGGACCGGAAGCATGAATATTGTCCTGAAAGACAATGTGGCAATGACTGTCCCCTATGGTGTCGGTGTGAACGGAACAGGGACGCTGACCATGGGTAAGGGGACTTCGCTCACTTTGTCAAATGGGGGCGGTACTTCCGGGGTGTTCAACATGAACATCATTCTGGATGCGGCGGGAGGGCAGGCTTCCCTGAGTGCGGGCACTTTCGGGAATAATACGTCCGTCGGGAGCACGATCAGCGGTACCGGCGATTTGAAAATTACGCATATCAACAGCAATCAATGGAAATTTACCGGAGGCTGGGTGAAAAACTCCTACGACGGCAATACGGAAATTATTGCTACGGACAAGAATATTAATCTGACCTACAACGTAGGAAATGCCTCGGTTACCAGTGGACAGACTGTAACCCCCTGGGGGAAGGGGAATGTTACGATTGGAGGAGGTGCGGGTACGATTGCGGTGACATTCTCCGGATTGAATTCTAATGCTGCTATGGGAGGAGTTGCTCTGGATGGCGATATCACACTGAAAGGGGTGAACGCCGCCACTAGATTGAATATTTTTACCGGAGCCTCCGGGAACATGGTTCTCAACGGCAAGGTTTCCGTGGAGACGTCCGGTTCCGGAACAGCGATGATTTCAAGCGGAGACATGCTCCGAATGGAAGGCGGCCTGGGCGGGACGGGAACGCTGGCGGTGAATACCAGAAATAATGTCGGGGCCCTGACGCTGGGCGGGGATGTCTCCGGATTTTCCGGAACTCTGAATCTCACCGGCTCCAACCTGTACCTGGATGCGGATACGGCTTTGGCAGGAACGCTGAACGCCTCTTCCGCCAAGGTGACGGCCCTGCGTTCCCAGAATGTGACGGGAACTTTGAATGCCGCCTCCCTGGCCGTTGACGGAACCGCCCTGAGTGCGGATGGCGCTGTCCTGACGGTTGCCAATCTGGCGCTGGGCGCGGATGCCGGAGTGAGTCTGAACATTGACGGCAATGTAGCCGAAGGGACATACACGCTGGTGGGTTGGGACACCCTGACGTCCGGGAACTTTGTGGATGCAAACTCCATGACCCTGACCGGAACCCTGGCGGGCCTGTATCAGGGCACGTTCACCGTGGATACGGCCGGCAAGACGGTATCCGTCAGCGTGAGCATGGCGGATGGAGTGATTGTGTGGGACGGCAATCCGATCGGCGCAGTGGACAACACCAAGACGTACCTGTTTGACGGAACCCATACGGGCGCCGTTTCCTTGACGGGAAGCATGGACGCCAAGGCCATCTACTTCAACAACGGAGCGGGGCAGGATCTGGCGTTGACCAACAACGAAGGGGAACTGGCCGGCAACGGTACCATCACCAAGCTGGGAGAAGGAAAGGTAAGCTTCAACAGCTCCAACGAAAATTACGCCGGGGCGGTCAACATTCAGGAAGGAACAGTGGCCGTGACGGCGAACAAGGCGCTGGGTACGGGCACCGTAACGGTGGCGGGTGAGGGAACGCTGGAAATCGGCGTGGGCGGCAATATCACGGACATTTTGGGAGAAACGATGCCCGTGGTCAACGGCGGAACGCTGGCCTTCACTTCCGGGGTGGAAGTCACGCTGAACAAAATTCTTGACAGCGGCACGGGCGCCAATCTGGAAGTAACAGGCGAGGGGACAACCCTGAACCTTCTCAATGACAATCCTCAAAGGAACATCGTCTCCACTTATGTGGGGACAGGCTCCATTCTGTCCATCACGGCGACGAACACTATGAACACCCTGCTGTCCGGCAGCCTGACCGTCAACGGCGGCAGCCTGAACACGGACGGCGACAGCTTCGGCTACACCGGGGCGACACTCGGTTCCCTGACGCTGCAGAACGGCGCCGTGTGGACGCTCACGGGCACCAAGCACAATACGCTCAATACCCTGAACTTGACGATGGACGCCAGTTCCGTGCTGGTCAACACCAGCGGCAATGGCTTCTATGTCCTCAACGGCAGCCACCGGATCAACACGCTGTCCAGCGCTTCCGGCATGTCCGTGTTCACTTCGAACGGGGAGTTTAACAACAATAAAATGACGATCTCGGGGGCTACGGCCTTTAACATTGCCCGGGGCAACTTCGCACTGGATGACACCAGCACGGCGGACTTGAAGATAGACGTGATCGTCCAGGGCGGCAGCAACATCACCAAGACGGGTGACGGCGTTCTTCAACTGACGCGCGCCAACACATACTCGGGGCAGACCCTGCTCAAGGAAGGAACGCTTCTTCTGACGGGCGCCGCCACGCTGGGCAATGGAGCCGGCGCCGTGACGCTAGGCGGCAACGGGGACGCTTTCCTGACTTTTGCTGTGGACGGAGACCGAACGGTGGGCAATGCCATTGGCGGCACGGGCACCTTTACCCAGAAGGGGTCCGGAATCGTTACGCTGGGCGGAGCCAATACCTACACCGGCATCACCAGTGTGGAAGCCGGAACGCTGAAGGCGGGAAGCGCCACGGCTTTCGGGACGAGCTCCGTATCCCTCTCTTCCGGGGCCACACTTGACATCGGAGACTATGCGCTCGGCAATGCCGTGGCCGTAAAGGCCGGTGCTTCCGGCGCACTTTCCACGGCATCCATCATCAGCAATGGAGGCACGCTGGGCAGCCTGACGCTGGGCAGCTATTCCCGGCTGAACGTCGATGGCAGCATGGCCCTGGCCTCCGGGGCGGCGCTTACTTTTGACATGACGGGTTTGACGGCGGGAGACAATGCGCTGGTGACGCTCACCGGCGGCCTGACGGTCAGCGGAACGCACAACCTGACCCTCTCCAACTACGAAACGCTTACCGATTCCGGGAACTACTCCCTGCTGACGGTGGGAACCGGGACGCTCATGGTAGGCTCCTTCAATGTCGGAGAACTCATTAACGAGGCCCATCCGGAACTCACCTACATGCTGGGGCTCTCCGCGGACGGAAAGACGCTTCAGCTTAAAATAGAGTCCTCCGCGGACATGCTCACATGGAATGGAACGGCGGATGCCGGAACATGGAGCGCCGGCGACGTTTCCAACTGGACCTATGCGGGAAGCAGTACTAAGCCGACAAGCACGGACGGCCAGCCTCTGCTCTTTGACAACACGGCGGCCAACAAGGACGTGACGATCACGGGGAACGTGGCGCCGTCTTCCGTCGTGGTCAGCAACAGCGGTAATAACACCTACACCTTTGAAGGAGACGGCCACATTACTGGGGATACGACCATTCTTACCAAGAGGGGGGACGGAACGCTGATCATCCGCAACACCAACAGTTATGGAGGTTCCACGTCCCTGGAAGGGGGCATTGTGGACATCAACGGGGACGGAGCGCTGGGAACGGGCTCCATCATCTTCGGGGGCGGTACGTTGCAGGCCTCCGGGAACGTGACGCTCACGCAAATCATGGTGCAGAAAAACGCCTCAGACGCCGTGAAACTGGCTGCCACGGGCGCCGATACAGTGCTGACGGTAAGCACTGGCGGCCAGGACAGCTTCCTGGGGCTTAACTGGAATGTTTCCGGGAACGGCAGTGTCGCGCTGGGCGGCATTGCAGATACGAAGGTCCTTTCCGGCACCATCGCGGTGGCGGCCGGTTCCAAGCTCAACCTTTCCGGCGGAACGGAAATAGCGCTTTCCGGCATCCTCAAGAATATCTCCGGAACCTTGGAGAAAACGGATGGCGGCTCCCTGCTCATCAAGACGATCAACGGGAATGACGCGCTCAACGGAACGTTGCGCAACAGCGGGGCAGACATCGTCTTCTCCGGTTACGGAGCGGCTACGTCCAACCGGACTGTCACGGTCAATGGAATGCTGGATGCCTCCGTGGTCAATGCAACCTACGGCGTAACGCTGAACCTGAAACATTCCCAGAACATAGGCACGTTGCAAGTCGGCGGCGGAACCTTTGACGGCAACACGCAGGCCTCCGCAGTCATCGTCGGAACGGGGGTCACCCTCACAAGCAACAGCGTAACGCTGGGAGGAGACGTGGCCGGTGAACTCAACATCGCAGGAGGAACGGCGCAGCTGGGTGCTCTCGCTTTCAGCGGAACGGTCAGCTCCGGCATTACGCTGAACGGCAACGGTACGCTTACCATGGGCGGCAACATCACCGGAACCTCCGGTACGCTCACGCTGGGAGAAGGCACGCTCAACTCCAGTGCGGCCTGGTCCGCGGAAAGCGGAGTTGTGCTCAACGCGGCGCAGGGCAAAACCGCCACGGTAGACACCACGGGAGGGAACATCACCCTCAACGGCGCACTTAGCGGAACGGGCAGCCTCGCTAAAACAGGGACGGGCCAGCTCAGCCTTGGCTCAGCCAGTGCGGACTACGCGGGAACCGTAACGCTCTCTTCCGGCACGCTGGCCTTCCTGGCAGGGGCCGACGGTTACAAGGGCGCCCTCAACATCACCGGGGGCGAACTGCAGGGCGGCCAATACTACAGCGGCGCCAGCAAAAATGTCACCGTCAATGCGGCGGCCGGAGTCAGTTCCATCTCCCTGGGCGGTTTGAACGGCTCCTCGCTCAAATCCATAGGTATTACGGATGCCGGTACGGTCATCAGCGGCATCAACGGGGCGGCCAGCCTGGACAGCGCCAATCTGGTCGTCGGCACGGACAATGTCGCCAAGACGCAGGACTTGGCAGGCAGCGATTCCATCATTCAGTTCAATGAGAACGGAGCTACGCTGGACATCGCCAGCCTGACGCTCTCCCTTTCTGCGGACGTGGTCAACGCCATGCAGGGCTGGGGAGCCGGAGAACGCACCGCATGGCTCAACCTGACCAACGGATCTCTGAGTTACGGCACGGCCACCTTCAACCCGCTTCTGGAAGGCCTGGGCTTCACCGTCACGGGTATCAACGGCGGCTCCATCGGTATCACGGGCGACGCCACGCAGATCTATGCGGTGGGCAGTGAAGACAAGGAAATCACCAGCAACGCGGAACTTGATCCCTACCGGGCGGTTATTGTGGACGGCAATCTGGCCCTCAACCTCCCTGGTGTGGATGACGAGGCGGAAGGACTGACCATCAACAACCTTTCCGGAGCGGCTTCCGGAGTGATCACCATTACTGCAACCGATGACAAGACGGCCTCCGTCATCCTGAACAACGAACTGCTGGGAAATGATCCCAATACGTCCGGACCCGACACGAAATACGCCGGAACCATTAACGGCGGCACGGCCAATATCACCAAGACGGGTGCGGGTTCCCTGGAACTTTCCGGCAGCCTGAACACGGACGGCGCGCTGGACATGCGGGAAGGCAGCCTGACGCTTTCCGGCACGGCGGACCTGGGTTCTATCGTACTTGACTCTAGGGAGGCGGACAGTCTCTCCACCCTGAACGTCATCGGCACGGCAACTGCCGGAACGCTCACGGATGAAGGCAACGGCGGAACGCTCAACATTGGCGGGGACGGCAAGCTCACGCTTGATACGGCAGGTTCCGAACTCTCCAACAGCACTGTGACGGGTTCCGGTACGCTCCAGGTGGCGGACAACGCCTCCCTGCTATTCAACGGCACATCCAAGCTTGACGGCGTACAGGTGGAGCTCTCCACGAACGGAATGCTGGAACTTGGCAACGCAGCTAACAGCCTCTCCGGTCTTACGGGGAATGGAAGTCTAAACAACGGTTCCGCCCTGGAAATCACCGCCTCCGGCAAGTCCGTCTTTGAAGGCTCGCTGACCGGGGAAGGCAGCATCACCATGAACGGAACGGGTACGCAGACTCTCAAGGGCAGCGGCTCCGCCGGGCAGTCCCTCAACGTTACGAAGGGAACCCTGGAGCTGATGGGCGCTGAAGGGGGCAACGGTTCCGTCACCTACAAGACGCTCACGGCAGGTACCGGCGGCCATGTGCGCCTCACGGCGGTGGGTGACGGCGTGGACGCTGTCAACACCACGCTGACGGTCGGCAACGGCCTCAATCTGGCGGGGGCCAATCTGGACCTGGTCATCAACACCAACAGGGATGACCTCTTCGCCAACCCGGTCATTACGGTTCTGGCAGGGGATGTCAACCTGAACGGCACTACTGTTTCCCTGGACAGTCTGGGCGACTACGACGATCCGGCGGATCCAACGGCCAACCTCAACTTCACGCTGGTGGACGCGCAGGGTGCTGGCGGTACGGTAACGGCTGGAGGGGGTTCGGGGGCGGCCCCCTTGCCGGACT
>OBXJ01000109.1_pt1 | contig 92842 bp, 95 predicted proteins | sample 1495401 | NCBI WGS metagenome assembly OBXJ01 (sample SAMEA2580149, study PRJEB22360) | human gut metagenome | biome: human gut; feature: human-associated habitat; material: faeces | place: Denmark | collected 2008/2010 | reverse complement strand
CCATCCACATGTGGTTGTTGCCCCCTGGGGCGCCCCAGCCATACTGACCATTTTTGTGGCAGCCATTACTTTGGGCGGTCTGCAGTCGATTGCAACGGCGGCCAGTAAAATCGTGCCGGCTATGGCAGTGATTTATTTCCTTTCCACCATCGGCGTTCTCATCGTATTTGCCGATCAGGTACCGTCAGCTATCGTAATGATTATGGAAAGTGCCTTTACTCCTACAGCCGCTGCCGGCGGATTCCTGGGAGCAACGGTCATGATGGCCATCCGTAACGGTGTGGCAAGAGGCGTATTCTCCAATGAATCGGGTCTCGGTTCCGCTCCGATCGTAGCGGCTGCGGCAAAGACGAAATGGCCGGCCGAACAGGGACTGATTTCCATGACCGGTACATTCATTGATACGATTATCATTTGTACCCTCACAGGGCTGACTCTTGTCGTGACAGGCGCATGGTGCGGTATGGAAAACGGTGCGGCTCTTACGAATGTAGCGTTCACTTCCGCATTCCCCGCATTCGGCGGATACATGCTCATGGTGGGACTTGTGCTCTTTGCTTTCACCACCATTCTCGGCTGGAATTACTACGGTGAACGTTGCATTATCTATCTCATGGGCGTCAAAGGCGTTCTTCCCTACCGTGTAATTTTCATTCTTCTCATTGCGAGCGGTGCATTCCTCAAGCTCGAAGCTATCTGGATTCTTGCAGATATCGTAAACGGCCTCATGGCGATTCCGAACCTGATTGCCCTGCTCTTCCTCTCCGGGGTTTGTGTCCGGGAAACGAAGAAATACAGGGATCACTTGAAAACAGGAAAATCCTATGAGGAATATGAAGACTGATTCATAAAATATATCCCTGAAAATATAACCGCTGTCTGAAAAGACGGCGGTTTTTTGCGCATAAAAAACGCTCCCGTGAAAAGGAGCGTCTGCAGGAAACATCATTACCAACCGTTGAAAAGAGGGAAAAATTTCATACAGAAGAAACAGGTGCAGGTGACGGTGTACCAGGTGATGACCGTCAGTTTCAGTCCTTCCCGCATTTGAGCCGCCGCATTCAGGCCGTAGCCGACGGGAATGGCTCTCGTGCTGACGGGAAGCACATAGGCACAGCAGGAAGATACGACGGCGGCGAGCAGATAGGGAAAAGGAGAAATTCCGAGAGCTTCGGTAATGCCCAGTGTAACGGGAATACTGATGGAAACGGCCGCCGTATTACTTGAAAGCTCGGTCATGCACACGGAGAAGAGGCAGAAGGCACCCATGAGGAAAATTCCGTCATGGAGCGGATAGTGGGAAATGAGCGCTGCCATTTGCTTGACTGCTTCCGTTTCAATGACAAGACGGCCCAGAGCGAGACCGCTGGCAAAAAGGAAAATCATGCCCCACATGACGTGGCTTTCCGCATATTTCCATGTCAGCATGACCTTGCCGTTTTCATCTTTCAAAAAGAACATGAGAAGTCCGCAGAAAAAGAAAATATAAGCCGGTTTCATCGCAGGAAGCAGAGTGGCAAAAAGCGGACGGATAAAGGCGAGAGACGTGGAAAGAACGAAAAGGAAAAGCCCGATTTTTTCTCCTCGTTTCATCTTTCCGAATGAGGCATACATGGAAAGGAAATATTCCTTCGTTCCCGCCAGGTATTTCACGGGTACAGGCAAAAGCCAGAGGAAAATAAGATTCACCACAAAGATAACGGACAAGACGGGAAGAAAACGGATCACCCAGTCATAGTACATAAATTCCTGTCCCGACAGTTTTTCGAAATAAGAAATCGCCACCAGATTCGCGGAACTGCCGATAGGAGAACCGAGACCGCCGATACCACTCCCCCAACCGATGGCAAGAAGAATAGGGATAGCGGTTTTGCTTTTTTCGATGTCCGTCTCGCCCACAAATTTCAGCATGGAAATCGCAATAGGGCAGAAAATGGAGGCCACCACCACATTGGGAAGAAAGACGGAAAGCACGGTGGATGCGAGAAACCAGACAAAGACTTGGTTTTTCATAGACGTTCCGATAAAGCAGAGCGCTTTGACAGAAATCCGCTGATCCAGTTTTGTGGTCGTCCAGGTCTGGCAAATCAGGTCGGAACCCAAAAGAAGAACCGCAATTTCCGAAAAATACTGGCTGAGTACATGAGTTCCCGGAATGAGGTCAAAAAAAGAATTGACCACAATCGGCACAAAGGAAGTCACATAAATCGAGCAAGGCCGGAAAATCCACCAGAGCGCCATCCAGATAGCCGTGGCCAAAGCAGCCGCCGCCTTAAAGGTGAAAACAGACTGTAAAAAAAGCAATGCCGCCGCAAAAGCCAGCGGACCGGAAAGCAAAGAAAGATGTTTGGACATCATGCAGCCTCTTTCTTATATAAAAAGAAAAATAAAGATGAGTAATACCGGAAAAACGATTTTGACCTGTGTACGCAAGCTTGCCCCTATCGCCTCGCAAGGCTCGGCACTTCCCCCGTGAGCGGGGGCAGCGAACGACTAAGGAAGAAAGAAATTATAGTTTTATTATTTATATACGCTTTTAACGGTATCCTATGCCGGATTCTTCGCTCAGAGGCACATGATATTTTTCTACTATCGTCATCCAGCTTCTTGCCTCCGCTCAAGAATGACGGCAGGGGTGGATTGCGTTTTCGAGAGGGGGTAAATGCTTTTTGCCTAAGAAGGAACGAATAGGAAACGCAAGCTGTCCCCGCTTGTCGGGGAAAGTGTCAACCGTTAGGTTGACGAAAGGGGCAAGTGTGAGCAGAAAAGGAAAACAGTTTCTTACCAAACAGCATTAAATACTTGCCTGTCATTCTTGAACGAAGGAAAAATGCGGCCGGGAATATCGTTATAAAAAAGTACGGGAAAGAGTGATGGCAAGTGAACCATTTTTCGAGGAGCGGAGCGACGCTGTAAAAATGAGTGAAACGCCATACCCGACCAACGGGAGCGGTAAGAATCTGGCAAAGGATAAAAGAATTAAATCTTTTAACCTGTGTACTCCCCTGCCCTCTTGCTTTGCACCGGGGATATTTCTGTCCTCTCTATCTGTATTATAATGAAAAAACTATCGTTGAAAAACTGTTATTTCTTGTTTATACTACAGATAAATACTTGTATTGGAGACGGCTATGAATTTTTTAAGTATCAAATATTTCCTGGCCCTCGCACGGGAGGGGAATTTCACGAGAGCGGCGGAAACTCTGTATATCACCCAGCAGACTTTATCGGCCCATATCGCGGCATTGGAAAAAGAAACGGGCGGGCCTTTATTTGTCCGCCGTGTGCCTGTATCGCTTACGGGGGCGGGCGAAGTGTTTTACCGTTATGCCCTGGCTTTCGAGGAAAATGAAAAAGCGCTTTTGCGCGAGCTTTCTGCCGCGCACGGGGAAATGGCAGGAACGCTTCGCATCGGTGTCGCTCCTGCGAGAGGACAGCTTCTTTTGCCTGCGGTTATTCACCGTTACCGCAAAATGTATCCCCAGGTACGGATTTGCCTTACGGAAGGAGCCAACGAGTCGCTTGTCCGTGCATTGGAAAGCCGCCATCTCGATCTCGTGCTTGTCCGTTTTGCCGGGCCTGCGGCGGGACTTGTGCAGACTCCTTTTTATAAAGAGCGGATTGTACTTTTGGGGGCAAAAACGCTTTTGGAAAAACGGTTCGGTCAAGAAAAAGACAGGATTATCCGTGCCGCCTGTGAAGGAAAAGAGGGCTGGCTTTCCCCTTTCCGCAGTTGTCCCGTTCTTTTAAACAGCCGGCGGGATATCATTGGGTCTTTTGTGAGGGGGTTGTACAAAAATGCAGGTTTCGAGCCGCGTGTAGCCGTGGAGTCGGAAAATATGGCGACCCTCCTTGCACTTTGTCTTTCCGGGGAAGGCATTTTTTTCTGCGTAGAGAATCTGGCGAGAAAACTTTTAACGGATCAGGAAATAAAACAGCTCCGGATCATTCATTTTGCCGGTGCGCCGTCTTATGATATTTCCTTTGCGGTGCGTAAGGAAAATGCCGGTTCTCCCATGACAGGCGCGTTTATTACGATGGCGCGGGATATTTACGGGAAAAGAAATGACCGCCGGTGAAGAATCCTGTTTTTTACAGATTTTGTGATACAATAAACATACCAATCAATTGCGAGGTAGTTATGTTTGATGAAAAGTTATTGAAAAAAGCGGAAGATTTATATATACGCTGTAAGTTGGACGAAGCGTTTCCGCTCTTTCTTTCTCTGGCAGGCGAAGGGGCGGCCAGAGCGATGTATTTTTTAGGCGAATATTATAATCACGGTCTCGGCAGTATCCGTGACAGGGACGAAAAAGAAGCACGCTATTGGCATGAAAAGGGCGCAGCGGCTGGAGAAAATTTGTGCCGCCTGAATTTGGCGTACATGTATGAACGGTTTTCTCCGGAAATGACGGAACTTTGCCGGACTTGTTTCCCCCATGTTCTTTCTGCGGCGAAAGCAGGCGATTTGATGGCCGCCGATGAGCTGGGCGATATGTATCTGTACGGCTTCGGCACGGATAAGAACAGGGACGAGGCACGATCCTGGCTTGAAAAAAGCGCAGAAAAAGGATATTGGCGTTCTCTGAATGCCTTGGGTGAAATGTACTGTTCCGAAGAGGAGACAGAGGAAAATAAAAAGAAAGCACAGGCTTATTACGAACGCTCTGCCGCGGCAGGTTCGAGAGAAGCGATGACTTCGCTGGGTTTGATGGAATACACAGGCGGATTCGGCAGAGTCAATGAAGAAAAAGCGTACCGCTATTTTGAGAAAGCAGCGGATTTGGGAGACGCGGACGCCGTTTTTATGCTTGGCAGGTGCTATCTGGAAGGCGTTTTTGTGGAAACGGATGAAAAACGGGCAGCCGGCTATTTCGAAGAAGCGGCGGCAAGAAATTTTCCGCTTGCAATCTGGTCTTTGGGCGAATGTTATTTCCACGGTACCGGGGTCGAACAAAATGCGGAAAAAGCATTCCGTCTTTTTGAAAAAGCGGCGTCACAGGAACTTTCTGTCGGCTGTTTCTCGCTTGCCAAATGTTACCGTTACGGAAAAGGAACGAAGGAAGACAAGGTGAAGGCGGTAGACTGGTATAAAAAAGCCTTTGCACTCGGCCACGGAGAAGCGGCTGATGAAATCGGCACGATGTATCTGGTGGGAACGGAAATCATGCCGAATCCGGCGGAAGCGTTCTCATGGTACCGGAAAGGTGCGGAAGCGGGCGAGGCAGTCTCGAAGTATCATTTGGGTGTCTGCTATCACGAGGGACTGGGGACAGAGGCGGATGAAAATCAGGCCATTTCCTATCTCTATCAGGCTTATATGGCCGGAATTCCCGGTGCAGTGGAGTACCTGAATAATAATATGAATATTACGATACAGTAAAAAGACGGTATAGCGGGATTTTTTCTGTTTTGCCATACCCCGCTTTGCCGTCTTTTTTCTTGCAGACGGATATTTGAAAAGAATAAATAGTAGAAAAATTTATTTATTCACAACTTATCCACAATATGTTGAATAACTTTTGTTTTTTTACAAAATACAGACCATATTTTTACCGTTGCTACAAAAATAGAATAAAAGAAAGCAGGAAAAATGCAGGATAAGTTTTCCATGATGAGAAAGGGAGCAAAAATATATGATGAGTAACGTATTTTGGGGACTGGCTGTTCCCTTTATAGGCACGTCTTTGGGAGCGGCGTGCGTATTTTTTATGAAAGAAGCGCTTCACCGGGGTACGCAGCGCTGTCTTACCGGCTTTGCCGCAGGCATAATGGTGGCGGCATCCTTTTTCAGTCTGATCCTCCCCGCTCTGGATATGTCCGAAGATATGGGGCAGTGGGCTTTTGTACCGGCTGTCGTCGGTTTCGGTGCCGGTGTGGCCTTTCTCTTGCTCCTTGACCATGCTATCCCCCATCTTCATATGAATACGGAAAAAGCGGAAGGACCGGCGGCGCACCTGGCAAAAGGAACGATGCTCGTTCTTGCGGTGACGCTCCATAATATTCCCGAAGGTATGGCGGTCGGTGTTGTCTACGCAGGCTATCTGGCAGGAAGCGGAGATATTACCGCGGCAGGAGCTATGGCCCTCGCTTTGGGGATTGCCATACAGAACTTTCCCGAAGGCGCCATTATATCCATGCCGCTCCGAGCAGGCGGAATGGGAAAAATGAAAGCCTTTACCGGCGGCGTTTTATCCGGCGCGGTCGAGCCGATCGGTGCGGTTCTTACCATTCTTCTTACCGAACTGGTCGTTCCCTTTCTTCCCTATTTCCTTTGCTTTGCCGCAGGGGCCATGATTTTCGTCGTTGTGGAAGAACTGATTCCCGAAATGTCGGCAGGCGAACACTCCGATATCGGCGTCATTTCCTTTGCCGCCGGCTTCATGGTCATGATGGCTCTGGACGTGGCACTCAGTTGAAAAGGTTCTAAAAAAATAAAAAGCCTTGCCGAAAAAGGCAACAAAAAAACCGGAATCACCATGATGTGAGTCCGGTTTTCTTTGTAAGGAAATAATTATTTGGTCTCATCCTTTACCTTTTCAACGACCTCTTCAGCGGCATCTTTAGCATCGGAAATGACTTCTTTTGTCTTGCCCTTTGCCTTGTCCATAAGACCTTCCGCTTTTAAAGAAGTATCATTTGTGAGATCTCCTGCGGTTTCCTTAATGGTTCCTTTAATCTTATCTGTCAATCCGTTATCAAACATGGTATACCTCCTGTACAAAAATAAAATAACTTCTCTCTATTATTGTAGACCATTACAGAGGATTTGTAAAGGAAATACGGGGCTTTCACGCACCGGCGAGCAATTCCTGCCAGCTCATCCGTTTCAGACGGCGGACGAGAAAAGTCGCACAAGAGGCACGGATACACTGGTCGAGCAGAAGTGCCCACCAGCATCCCATAAGGCCGAGTCCCAACCCATAGAGGAAAAATGCAGTCAGAGCGGGACGGAGCAGTGTGACACTTATAAAGGAATACGCCGCCACTGCCGCAGTCCTTCCGCTTCCGCGGAGAATTCCGGCGCAAACAATGGCCTGTGCTTCGGGGAAACTGACCAGTGCTACAAGAATCATGACGGAGTCGCTCATGGCAAGCGCGGCGGGATCGGAAGAATAGAAAGAAAATATTTCTTCTTTGAAAATAAGAGTAACCAGACAGGCGACGGAAGAAAAAATGAGACTCCATTTGATGCCCGTCCGGTTATACGTCCGCCAATCCTTTTCACTTGCTTTCCCCACCGACTGGCCGGCCATGACCATGCTCGCCTTGCCCATACCGATTGTGTAATCCCAGTAAATATCACCAATATTCATGCAAATACTGTAAACTGCAAAAGGAACCGTTCCGAGCCCTGCCGCCATGCGTGTGAAAAGAACCATACCTGTCCGCTCGAAGCCCTGCTCGCTGAATACGGAAAGAAAGACCGGAGAAATCCGGCGGAAATACCGGCGGTCCGGTAAAAACGAGCCGCCCGAAAGAAGGCGCTCTTTTTGCATAATCCGGAGCGTCCAGACGAAAGTGAACACCGTACTTATCACAGTCCCGACAGCTGCACCGGCGACACCCATCGCAGGAAACGGTCCGAGTCCGAAAATAAGGAGTGCATTCATCACCACATTCACGATATTTCCGGCCACATTCGTTCTCATAATGACCGCCGTCTGTCCGTATCCGAGCTGGACTGCCTGGAAAATCAGAGTCAGAGATGTGATAAAAACAGAGAAAAGTGCGATATTTCCGTACACCAAAGCAGGAGAGATATACTCCTCCTTAGCTCCCATGAGATAAAAAATATCTTCCAGATACAAATAAAATAAGGCGTGAATACAAATAAGAACCGCCGTTCCGGCGAAAAGCGATTTCTTCAAAATATCCGCCGCTTCTCTCCGGTCATCACGTCCTGCCTCACGGGACACCAAAAGCGTTACCGCCGCAGAAAGAGAACGGGAAAAGCAAAGAATCACAAGACGGGGCTGCAGAAAAATACTGACCGCCGCAATAGAAACCGCGCCGAGAGTTCCCACCATAATCAGATCCGCCGATGCCAAAAGAATCATAAAAAGACTCTCCAAAGCGGCAGGCATGGCAATCCGTAAATACCTTTTATCGTAACCGGTCATTATGAAAAAATTCTTTCCCTGAAATTAAAAATAAGAATGAAATATATAGACATATTACTATATTTGTTCAGTAACATCAAACAAAGCATGCGATATTTTTCAAAGCTTGCGTTAATTTATAAGAAAAATTATAATATTTCTTGTCTCACTGCTTTTTGAGGATACCGCAGACGGGACAGAACAGGGGGAAATATGAATTTTTCTGCATTTACAAAAACAAAATTTTGGCTGGCCGTGGGAATCACGCTGGCCTGCTCTCTTTTGGGAAAGTGGATCAGCGGCTTTCCCGGCTTTTCTCTCATAGGTCATCTCGTACTGGCTTTACTCTTGGGAATGGCGTTTCAGATATTTCCGGGGCCTACGCAAACGGCACGGGAAAGCACGGGATTTATTGCCAATAAATTTCTGCGTCTCGGAATTATCCTGCTCGGGTTTAAATTGAACCTGGCGGTGCTGCTTTCCGAAGGACTGCAAAGTCTCGGATTTGCCGCTGTCGTTGTGGCAGGCATGATGGCGGTAACCTACGGAATTTCCCGGCTTTGCAAAGTGGAGCACAGCCTGGCCATGCTTTCTGCCTGCGGCTGCAGTATTTGCGGTGCCGCAGCGGTGATGGGCATATCCGCACCGTTGAAAGCCAAAGCCAATGATTCCGTTCTTGCCGTAGCCATCGTTGCTATTTTGGGAACGGTCTTCACTCTGATAGAAATAGGACTTCAACCGTTTTTGGGATTCAATGACGGCCAATTCGGCACCATGGCGGGACTCAGCCTTCATGAAATTGCCCATGCCGTTGCCGCAGGCGGTGCAGCCGGTTCCGCCGGTATGGACCATGCCATTATTGCAAAACTTTCCCGCGTTCTGCTTCTTGCGCCGGTCGCTCTTATCATCGGATATGTAGAGTACAGAAGAAATAAAAATGATGAAGGCCCGGTATCGATTCCGATCCCCTATTTCATGGGCGGTTTCATATTGGCCAGCGCCGTAGGTTCGTATATGGGAATTTCCAAAGAACTGACAGATACACTCGTATTTGCCGCCTATCTTCTTCTCGGTATGGCCATGGCGGCACTGGGTATCAACGTGAATTTCGATGTCATAGCCAGACGGGGAATCCGTCCCTTCTGTGCCGCCTTCCTGGCATCTCTTCTCCTTCTCGTTTTCGTGGCAACGCTGGTTAAATTCTTCGTTGCATAAAAGGTGACCGGAGCCTTACAAATTTTTACAGAAAGAAAAAATTGTCTTTACAAAAGACAGGGATGATTTGATAAAGGCATATAAACGGGCAGAAAATGAATGGAATACAGGCGGACATATTTATTTGTCTTTATATATTTATTTCGGGATTTTATGGTATAATTCAATTGACAGTAAGTCGTATAAAAATAACAAAGGTCCATTGGAGAAAAGGGGGATATTGTGAGTAAATTTTTTAAATGGATGTGCCTGGTTATCGCAGGGCTGTGCATGACAGTAGCAGCAGGCTGCGGGGGCGGACAGGCACCGGAAAAACAGGCTGTGAAGGAAAACGGTAAGACGGTTGTGACATTCTGGCACGTCTATACGAAAAATTTCGGTGCACCGGTTATCAAGCAGATGGTAGATGATTTTAATAAGTCCCAGGATAAAATCATTGTCAAAGAAGTATACAATCCTGATATGTATCCGGGCTTAATGAAGAATTTACAAGCTGATGTAGCTTCGGGAAAAGCACCGTCTGTTGCTATGATCGGGTATAACTATCTGAAGTATTTCGACCAGAATTTCAAGTATGTGTCACCTGTAGACTTAGAAAAAGAGTCACAGGAAAAAGATTATTTGGAAAAGAATTATCTCCCTAATGTCTTAGGGCTTGCAAAGGTTGGGGATAAGCAGGTAGGGCTTCCTTTCTCCATCAGTGCACCGATTATTTATTACAATCCCGATTTATTCAAAGCGGCAGGGCTCGATCCTGCCCAGCCGCCAAAAACTTGGGAAGAAGTAAGAAAGGTGGCTAAGCTTATCCGTGACAAGACGGGAGAATATGGTTTCTATATGCAGGAATACCAGGACAACTGGGCAACCCAGGGTCTTCTCACTTCGAACGGAGCTGAAATTTTAAAGGACAATAAAGCTGTATTTGCTTCGAAAGAATCAGAGGACGCATACCGTCTGTATGCAGACATGGTTTTGAAGGACAAATCAGCACTTCATATCGCTGCCGATGAAGGTATCGCTTCTTTCTACAGCGGAAAAGTAGGAATTTTGATGGGAAGCAGTGCAAAGATAGGTACTGTTACCCAATCTTCAAAATTTAATGTTATGGCATGCCCGTTCCCTGCTTTCGGTGACAAGGATGTAAAAATTCCGGCAGGCGGTAACTTCCTGGCGGTTACTGCCCAGTCCAAAGAGGAGCAGCAGGCAGCTTGGGAATTTATAAAATTTATGATGCAGCCGAAGTATCTTGCCCAGTGGACAATCAATACAGGATATCTTCCGCCCCGTGCAGAGGTCATAGACGATCCGGCAATCAAAGACGCAATCGTTAAGACACCGGCATTAAAGGTAGCTTTTGAAGAGTTACCGCTTCTTTCACCGTGGGTAGCTTTCCCCGGTGATGTAGGGGTGAAAGCGGAAAAGATGCTTGCCGATGTAAGAGATGAGATTCTCAGCGGCGGAGAACCGGCGGCAATTTTGAAAAAAGCAGAGGACGATTTGAACGCCCTCATGAAATAAAATAGTGAGAAAAGAGGCCGTAGGTGTATTTCTACGGTCTTTTCTCTGTAAAAAAACTATAAAACGGACGGAGATTTTTTATGATCAATGAGAATCATGTAGCGGGTTATATGAAACGAGAAAAGAGACTGGCTTTGCTGTTTATCATGCCGGCACTGTCAGTATTTCTTCTCTTTATGTTTTATCCCCTGGCTTATACTTTATATCTGAGTTTTTTCCGGTGGAATATGGTGTCGCCGCAGATGAAATTTGCAGCGCTGGATAATTATATCCGCCTGCTTACATCACCTGTTACAATGCAGGTTATAGAGAATACACTTTTGTATATCGTGATTCTTGTTTTACTGAATTTTTTACTTCCTTACGGGCTATCCTTTGTGAACACATTTTTGATGAAACGGGGTAAAAATATTTATAAGACACTCCTTTTTTCATCATCACTGATTGCTTTAGTCGTAGGCGCTATTTTGTTCCAATGGATATTTAACCCTGTTTCGGGACCTGTGGCGGCTGTGGCGGATATGGCAGGTGTGACACTTCCGGCATGGTCGAAAACACCGGGCCTTGTCATTGTCATCATCAGTCTGGTTGCCGTGTATAAAGCATTCGGATACAATTTTCTCATTCTTTTATCGGGAATGAATAATGTACCTGAAGAGCTTATCGAGGCGGCACGCTTGGAAAAGGCATCCAACCGGAATATTTTTACCCGTATCGTTATGCCCCTTACGTCATCGACAGCGGTATATATCCTGATCATGACAATTGTACAGGGCCTCCAGTATGTATTTACGCCTATCAAAGTGCTGACCCAGGGCGGTCCGAATGATGCAAGTTCCAATATCATTTACCAGGGGTATGACTATGCGTTTACTTTTTATGAAACAGGCATGTCAGCGGCCCTGGCGATTGTAACGATGATTATTTTCCTGCTTCTTCTCTACTTGGAGTTCCGCTATGTGGAGAAAGGGGTATATTATGAAAATTAATTCTTCAGAATGGAAATGGCATCTCCTCTTTGCCGTTATTGTACTCATGCTGGTGTACCCCCTTGTCTTTGCCCTTTCGACATCTTTCAAGCCGATGAGCGAAGCGTTCTCTTCGGCGTCTCTGATTCCGAAGGACCCTACCTTTTCTGCTTATGAACGGGTCTTTACGACAATCCGTTTCGGGGCGATTCTTTCAAACACCTTTATCATTGCCTCTCTCGTGACGCTTTTCAAGCTCGTGACGGCTCTTTTTGCGGCGTACGCTTTCGTATTTTTCCGTTTCCGCGGGAAAACGCTTTTATATTTTCTTCTCATCAGTACGATTTTTATTCCTTTTACAGTAACGATGATACCGAACTATATCACTTTATCCAAAATCGGACTGATAGACAGCATTTACGGGGTGGCACTTCCCCAGCTCGCTGATGCGACAGGGATTTTTCTTCTCCGTCAGTATATGAAAGGCGTACCGTCCTCTTTGATGGAAGTAGCAGCGCTTGAAAATGCATCCCATCTCTCAAGACTCCGTACGATTGTTGTTCCGATTATCCGTCCCGCCATTCTTTCCATCGGCATTATTTTCTTTATCAATTCGTGGAATGAATATGTCTGGCCGGCAATTATCATAAAAAGCGAAGCAAATTATACCTTGTCGCTGGCACTCCAGATGTTTGTCAGCTCCGAAGGCGGCACGGATGTGCCGGTTACCATGGCGGTGGCGACACTCACCATGTTGCTTCCTCTCGGCTTATATGCAGTTTGTCAGAAGTTCATCATCGGCACGTTTGCCCAGTCTGGTATCAAAGGATAGGAATGAAATATGTATAGCATTGAATTTAAAAATGTAGTGAAGAAATTTGATAAAACAGAAGTTATTAAAGGCCTTGATTTAGCGGTTAAAAAGGGAGAACGCCTGATTCTTCTCGGCTCTTCCGGCTGCGGAAAGTCGACCATTCTCCGTATGATTAGCGGACTGGAAACGATTACTTCCGGCGAATTGTATCTGAACGGAGTACTGGCTAATGACATGGAACCGGGAGACAGAAATATAGGAATGGTTTTCCAGAATTATGCACTCTTCCCCCATATGACGGTAGAAAAGAATATTTCCTACGGTCTCCGTGTGAACCGGCTGGATGAAAAAGAAATAGAAAAAAGAGTGGCTGAGGCTGTGCGTATTCTGAATCTGGGCGGACTTGAAAAACGCCTGCCCCGTGAACTTTCCGGCGGACAGAGACAGCGTGTCGCTCTTGCGAGAGCCATCGTAAAGCAATCGGATTTCTTCCTTTTGGATGAACCGCTTTCCAATCTGGACGCCCAGCTCCGCGGACATGCCAGAAAAGAGCTCGTTAAAATCCATGAAATTTACGGGCAGACGATGGTCTATGTGACCCATGACCAAATCGAAGCGATGACGGTGGGACAACGGATTGCGGTTATCAATGAAGGAAAAATACAGATGCTTGATACGCCGCATAAGGTATACCGCCGGCCGGCCAATGTATTTGTTGCTCGCTTTATCGGTTCCCCGTCAATGAATATTTTTGATGTGACAGTGGACGGACAGAATCTGAAACTGAACGGAACAGATTTCGTTTGCGGGGATAAATGGGCAGAAAAAATCCATCATGCCGGTGCAAAGACACTGCAGATGGGAATCCGTCCTGAAGATGTGGTACTGACGGAAACACCGGGAGAGAATACCGTTCCCGTTACCGTACAGTATAAAGAAGACTACGGCAGCCGTATGGGCTACTACTTCTCCGTCAACGGAACGGACGTTATTTCCATTATGAGAGAAGATGTCCTCCATGGCGTTTCAGAGGCCTACTGGGACGTGAAACGGACGGCACTTCATTTCTTTGATAAAGAAACAGGCCAAAATATCGGTTATCCTGATAAGGAGGAAGTATGAAATACTTTATAAGCGACCTCATTGTAGGTATGTCACATTTCAAAGAATTTGCAGAATGGATTGAATCATTGAATAATCCGGATACGGGGATCGAGTATACTGCGTTTACCCACAGTGATACCTATTGGGACGAACTTTGCAACAAGGTGAGAAATACCACCTGTCCCATGACATTCCACGGCCCGTATGTACAGATTGAAGCAACATCGGGCTTGGATACGGCGGAACATAAATGGCTCATGGAAAGTTATGAAAAAGTTATGGCACTGGCAGCGGAAAATAAAGTACGCCATATCGTTTTCCATTACTCCCAGCTCCAGTTTGAAGAAGCGGAATTGGAAGAAAAACAAAAAAACTCCTACGCCGTCATGAAAGCTCTCACTGCCCGTGCAAAAGATTACGGTGTCCGTCTTGTGATTGAGAATCTTTGCAAACAGAAAAAAGGTCACCATCTTTTTACAAATGATGAATACTTTAAGATTTTTGAAGACATACCGGATGCCCTTTCCCTTATCGATATAGGGCATGCCAATGTAAATCGTCTGGATATAGAAAAATTCCTTGCTCTCAACGGAAAACGGGTAAAAGGTTTCCATGTCCACAACAATGACGGAATCACCGACCAGCACCTGGATTATCACAAAGGCACGGCGAATATCCGTGAAATCATGCATTGGGCAGGGAAATATACGGAAGATACGGATATCGTTCTTGAGTATGAACCGCATGAAAAATTGAGCCACGAAGAATTGAAAGACCAGCTCTGTGAAATCAGGGGATGGGTAGAAGAAGGCATAAAGTTAAAATAAACATAAAGCAGTCAATAAAAAAGCGGAGAACAGATACCTCCGCTTTTCTTATGGGAAAATTCAATTTTAGGAATAAAAATCATGACTGTTCCGTTTTTACGGCTACCCAGTCGAGGAGCTTTTGAAAGAGACCTTGGCAGGCCGCAAGAGAGGCGGTACAGGCTTCTTCATATTGTCCCGTCTTTTCGGGATTTACGATATTTCCCGTAATGCCTGCATATTCTCCTAAGAGGCGGACTTTTTCTTTCGGGTCGCCGCCTATGATTTTCAGGAAAGGCCATTTTTCTTCGTCGTCCATGAGGAAAATGTAGTCGTATCTGTCATAATCGGACCAGGTGAGAGGCGGACAGATTTTTTCCGTGTACGGGATTTCCTTTTTTGTAAGGAGCTCTCTTTCTTTTTGTCCGAGCGGTTCGCCTTTCTTTTTTTGCAGGTGGGCGGAGCTTGCATAAATTTTATCGTCCTGTCCCGACCGGGCGATGAGGGATTTCATGATAAATTCTGCCATCGGGGGACGGCAGGAGCCGCTGTGGGTGATGAAAAGCAGTTTCAGCATAATGACTCCTTTCCAAAAAGAATTTCTTTTCTGTATCATACCACGGGTTTGTAAAATCTTTGAAAAGACAGGCGGTTTTTCTGTGATGAAATTGGTATAATAAGAAAAAAAGGAGAAAATGATGGATAATAAAGAGATACTCCGCCATGTGGATCATACGCTTTTGAAGGCGACGGCAAGCCGGGCGGACATAAAAAAACTTTGTGAGGAAGCAGTGATGTATCATACAGCGTCGGTCTGCATTCCTTCGTCCTATGTGAAACAGATGCGGGAGGCTTTTCCTTCGCTCAATATCTGCACGGTTGTCGGATTTCCTTTAGGAAACGGAAATACGGAATCGAAATTGGAAGAGGCCAGAGCGGCGCTTTCCGGCGGGGCGGATGAAATAGATATGGTAATGGCCGTTGCAGCCCTGAAAGACGGGGACAGTGACTATGTGACCCGTGAAATACGGCGCATGAAAGAAATGGTAGGCGATAAAATACTCAAAGTCATCGTGGAAACCTGCTATCTTACGGAAGAGGAAAAGATAGAGGCCTGCCGCTGTGTCACCCGCGGCGGAGCGGACTATATCAAGACGTCAACGGGTTTCGGAACGGGCGGAGCGACTTTGGACGATGTGGCGCTTTTTAAAAAGTACATCGGACCGGCCGTAAAAATTAAAGCGTCCGGCGGCATTCATACGAAAGAGGAAATGGAAGCCTACCTGGCTCTCGGCGTTGACCGTATCGGAGCAAGCAGTGCAATCAAAGCCCTGACGGGTGTAAAGTAAGAAGAATATAAAAACTGTTGGTGTATTTTTATCAACTCCGTCTTTTAGAAATAAGAGAAGGAGTTTTTTATTGAAATTCTGTACTTCCGGGAAATCTGATGTTTTTGGAAAAACGCTTAAATTCCGTTTTCCCTATAGCAAAAAAAGAGCAGTTTGCATAATTTGTATTTTATTGAACAGATGTACTTTTTTGGCGATACAATCAGGCTTTATTTTTTTATAAGATAAAAAAGAAACTTTATCATTTTTATAAAGGAGAAGCTTATGTTAAACCGGTGGCTGGAAAATGAAGCGAAAATAACGGCTGTTTTTGCCGGAATTTCTATTATTTCCCTTGTACTCAGTCTTTCGGGATTTCCGGGAAGAACGGTTCTGCCTTTTGATATTGCCTGGGCGGCTATTATTCTTTGCGGAGTTCCTATTTTGACAGGAGCGGTGAAAGGGCTTATTTGGGAGCATGATGTAAAGGCGGATGTTCTTGTGGCCATGGCACTTGTGGCATCGGTGACGGCAGAGGAATATTTTGCTGCCGGTGAAGTGGCGCTGATTATGCAAATCGGGTCGCTTTTGGAGGACTATACATCAGAAAAGGCAAATGAGAGTATTGGGAAATTGATCCGTCTTTCCCCGCAAAAGGCACATGTGGTGCGGGAGGGGAAAGTCTTTGAAGTATCCCCGTCAGAGTTGCAGGCAGGCGATACGGTCCGTGTGCTGGCAGGAGAAACGGTTCCTGTAGACGGGAAAATACTTGACGGAGAGACGACGATTGACCAATCCGTCATGACCGGCGAAAGCATTCCTGTAGATAAAAAAACAGGGGATACCGTCAGGTCCGGGACAATCAACCGGTTCGGCACTTTTACGATGAGGGTGGAAAAAAGGAGTGAAGATTCTTCATTGCAGAGAATGATCCGTTTGACAAAGGAGGCGGAAGAAAATAAAGCACCTATCGTTTCGCTGGCAGATAAATGGGCGACGTGGCTTGTATTCGGTGCTCTTGCCTGGGCGGGCGGTACATGGATGATTACAGGAGAATTTATGCGGGCTGTTACGGTGCTTGTGGTTTTTTGCCCTTGTGCATTTATTCTTGCCACTCCTACGGCTGTTTTAGCGGGGATAGGAAATGCTGCCAAATATGGGATTATTATCCGTTCCGGTTCTGCATTGGAAAAATTATCAAAAATAAAAAAAGCAGCTTTCGATAAAACGGGAACGCTTACATGCGGAAAGCCGAAGGTGGCGGATATCGTGACTGACGGCTGTGATAAAAATGAATTATTACGTCTTTTCGCTGCTGCTGAAAGTTATTCGGAGCATCCTCTCGGGAAAGCGGTTGCAGACAGTTATAAAGGAAATACGGAGAGTGTCCGGGATTTCCAAATGCAGGCGGGACAGGGGATTTCCGCTGTTGTGGCAGGGAAAAAGTTGCTTGCCGGGAAAGGGAAATGGCTGGAAGAACAAAATATTTCTGTGTCCTCATTTGAGAAACAGGCCCAAAAAGCAGAGGAAACGGGAGCGACTTTAATTTATGCAGCGGTTGACGGAACCTGCAGAGGGTTTTTCGTGCTTTCTGATACGATACGGAGTGATGCGGCGCAAACGATTTCCCGTTTGAAAAAAAGCGGTGTCGTTCCCCTGCTTCTCACCGGGGATAATGAGGCGGCGGCAGGATATATAGCCGGGCAGGTCGGTATCAGCGAGGTGAAGTCCGGGCTTTTGCCGGAAGAAAAAATGAGAATCATAGAAGATATCAGCAAAAGCGGCGGGGCGGTGTGTATGATTGGTGACGGTGTCAATGATGCTCCGGCGCTGACCCGTGCGGATGCAGGAATTGCTATGGGCGGAATCGGAAGTGATATTGCCATCGAGTCGGCAGATGCTGTCCTGGTGGGTGATGAAATCAAAAGAATCCCTTATCTTTTTATGTTGACCAAAAAAGTGATGCATAAGGTGAATGTAAATATTGTAGCCGGTATGATTATCAATATCACGGCGGTGATTCTTTCTTCGGTGGGAATTTTAAATCCTGTCACCGGTGCATTGTGGCACAATTTCGGATCTGTTTTTGTTGTAATAAATGCGGCATTGCTGTTACAATATAAAGATAAATAAAACGGCAGAGATTCCGTTGTTTCACATACCGGCAGGCATGGAAGATATGTACGACCCCGGGGAGGGCCGGGATTCCATGCAATTATAGAAGGGATTTTTTAAGCCCGTGAAGGAGGAGAAAATGAGCTTAGCCGAAGACATACAGAAAATGGAATGGTATAAAACTTTTGAGCCATATATAATGACGAAGGATATTGCGAAACGGGCAAGAGGGGAAATCGAACTGACCGCAGACGCACCGGAGGAGGCCAAAGAAGCCTTTGCACGGTGGATGGCCAAGCGCCTGTCCCGCCGTTTTTAATGAAACGGGCAAATGAAAAGCACGGTACTTTTTGAACGGGTACCGTGCTTTTTCTATGAAATCATACGTCCGGATAGAGTGCTTTTGCTTCGCGGATACATTCTTTCAGAATTTCCAGATTTTTCTTTTCTACCAGACCGCTCATGCGGAAAGCATCGATGAGCCACCATATTTCCCCGATGAAGCAACACATGAGAAGCCAGAGAATAATATTTCTGACCGGCTTGCCGAGATAGAAGTAATGGCAGGAAAAAAGAATCCAGAAAATATAAGCCGTGGACGTCTTTTTTTCCCGTGACGCATAGAGATTGAGCGCCTGCGTTTTCTGCTGTTCCGTCAGACTGTTTAAAAGAGAAATTTCTTCATTCGTTAATGTGTCCATAAGACCTCCTATTCTTTTTCGTCGTTTGACATGTGAAGTTTATCGAAAATGAGGAAGGAAAGAGATAAAAGAATCGCAACGACCGTAGCAAGTCCCATGCCCTTCAGCTGGATCGGTCCGAGGACAATGGTTGCTCCGGAAAGACCGGAAATCATGGTGACGGCGGTGAGAATCAGATTTCTTGATTTCGTATAATTGACTTTTTTCTCGATAAGCATACGAATCCCCGAAGCGGCAATGAAGCCGAAGAGGAGAATGCAGACACCGCCCATGACAGGCGAAGGAATGGCATGAATGAGAGCCGCAATTTTTCCGATGAAAGAGAAAAGAATGGCAAAGACGGCAGCACCGCCGATGACCCATGTACTGTATACGCCGGTCATCGCCATGACACCCATATTTTCCCCGTACGTCGTATTCGGCGTCGAGCCGACACAGCCGGAAATGACATTGGAAAGACCGTCGGCAAAAAGAGAACGGTGAAGGCCCGGTTCCTTGATGAGGTCGCGGCCCACGATATCACTGGTGACGAAAAGATGACCCAAATGCTCGGCAAATACGACGAAGAGAGCGGGCATAATCATCATAATCGCACTGAAATTGAAATGCGGTGCATAGAGCGTCGGCACGGCGAACCAGGCGATTTCCTTTACTTTGGTGAAATCGACGACACCCATGAAAATCGAGAGGATATAGCCGGAAATGACACCGATGAGAATCGGAATGATGGAAATAAATCCGCGGCCCAGCACGGTGGCAAGAATCGTGACCACCAGGGTGAACATGGAAATAATAATGGCCGTTTCATTCGGCATACCCTGCGTTTCACCGATGAAACCCGACATGCTCATGGCAAGAGGCGCAAGTTCCAAACCGATGATGGCGACAATGGCGCCCATTGCTGCCGGCGGGAAAAGAACATCAATCCAGGACGTCCCGATTTTATTGACCAGGAACGCAAGGACGATGAAAGACAGACCGAAACAGATGAATCCCCCCTGGGCATCCGCATAGGACATACCGGCCGTAGACGTTACCGCCAGCACAGGAGAAATGAAAGCAAAACTTGAGCCCAGATAAGCGGGCAATTTCCACTTACAAATCGTCAGATACAAAAGCGTACCGATTCCGTTCATGAAAAGACAAGTCGCCGGATCGACATTCAAAAGGAACGGAACGAGAACCGTCGAGCCGAACATGGCGAACAAGTGCTGCAGACTCAGTGGAATCGTAGGCAGCAGAGGTAACTTTTCTTCTACATCAATAATTCTTTTTTCCATACTATCTCCCTTAACCTAATCCGCAAAAAAGGGAAGACCGCCATTGATGCGATCCCCCCTTTCCTGTGACCAATAATTTATCTCACCTATTTTATACTTTTCACGCCGTAAAAGCAAGGACCCTTTTCAAAAAACGGAGAAAAAAATAAAAAACAGGTTTGACGATTCCCCGCTGCACCGCTAAACTAATTACAAAGAACTTAAATTTGCATGAGAAAGGAAATATAAAATGGAAAATACAGCAAAGAGGTCCGTCATCTGTACCATACTGTTTCTTTTAGCGGTACTTCTTTTTACGGGCTGCTCCATGAAAAAAACGGAAACGCCTGCCGACTCTTCCGCCTATCAGGTGACTGACGCATTCGGACATACCGTCACACTGCCACACAAACCGCGGCGCATACTGGGAACCTCTTCCTCCATCGACACCATGCTCCTCGGCGTCGTAGAACCGGACCGTCTTGTCGCCTGCTTTACCGCCGACAAAGACCCGGCGATTTCCTACATTTCCGAAGAAACAAAAAATATTTCCCTCACTATGCCCCTGAACGGCCTTTCCATGGAAATCCTTACCCAAGCGGCTCCGGATCTCATTGTCGCCTCGTCGTACACGAAACCGAAGGAACTGGAACTGTGGAGAAATCTCGGCTACCCGGTCATTCAAATCGACGGCCCGAAATCCCTTGACCAAGTTAAGCAGGACATTGAAATCATTGCCGCCGCGGCAGGAGAAAAAGAACGGGGCGAAAAAGTAATTGCCGAAATGGACAGACAACTGGCAGAAATCGATGCCGTACTGGGACAAAGAACGGACAAAATCCCGAAAGCCTTCCTCGTCACCCAAATGAGCCGCTACGGCGGTCCCGGCTCGATGTACCACGAACTCCTCACCAGAGCAAGAATCAGAAACGCCATCGGCGAAGCGGGAGTATCGAACGGACAGCTTCTCGCACAGGAACTCGTCGTAAAATCCGATCCCGACTTCTTCATCGTTTCCTCCGACAGGAAATCCGACGAAACGGGAGCCGGCAAATTCAGAAATGAATTCTTCCAAAATCCGGCGGTTCAGAATATGAGAGCCGCCAAAAATATAAAAACCCTGGACGACCGCTACATATACGCCGCCTCACAAAACTGCGTCTACGCCATCAAAGCCATGGCCAACGCCGCCTACGGCCACCTCTTTGACATGACAGAAGAAAAACAAATCAAAGGATACTGAAAACGAAAAATAATGGATTGACTCATACAAAAAAGAAGAAATACGTATTTCTGTAAAAGCAACCGGGCGGCAAGCCTGCAGATTTCCGGTTGATAAATTAAAAAAGAAAAGAGAATGCTATGTTAGAAAGCGTCAGCCACTACGTCATGCCCGGCGAAGCGGAAACAGAAACGACAGAACTGATTCACTCCCTCGGACTGGACGGAATTGAAAACCTGATATACGGGACGACACCGTCGCCCTCGCCGTTCACACGGCTGACTGTCGGTGCCCACCTGAAATTCTGGCCCACTTGGATGGACTTTTATTTAGGTAACAAAAAACGGGTCCAAAAACAATACCCGGATAAACAATCACTCATTGCCTGCTACGGGGCGGACACTCCCGAAAAATGGATAGAAGAAATCAAAAAAAATATCCGTGCCGCGCTGGCAGAAGAACCGTCCTATCTTGTATGGCACGTGGCGGACTGCCTTGTGGAAGAAACGTGGACAAGGAAATTTCACTACACCTCGAAAGAAGTACTCACCTGCACGGCTGAAATTTACAAAGAAGTATACAAAGAAATACCGGAAAACGTGGAAATCCTCTTTGAAAATATTTTTTGGCCGGGCCTGTGCACACTTTCTCCGGAAGAAACAGACTATTTCTTTTCACTCTTACCGGGAAATAATACGGGAATCGTACTCGACACCGGACACTATATGAATACGAACCCCGACCTTGAAACGGAAGACGACGGAGCGGACTATATTATCCGGATGATTCACCGCCTGGGGAGCATGAAATCCCTGATCCGGGGGATGCATCTCTCCTGCTCCCTCTCCGGAGCATACAGGAAATCCTGCCCCGACACCCCGCCGGAGAACCTTGACGGAAACACGATTATGAAACACATTACCTCCATCGACCGCCACAACCCGTTCAGAACAAGTGCGGCTGCCCGTATCGTAGAAGCCGCAGAACCGGAGTTTTTGACGCACGAACTGTTCGGACCGAAAGGAGAAATCCCCATAGACCAAGTCAAAACCCAAAAACGGGCCATAGAGAAAATTTCTAAAGGTAAATAATAGAAAATAAGAACCGCCGGTTTAAAAAAATATTGAAATGACGAATATAAAAAAGCCGTCAGAAGGGGCAAGTGTGAGCAGAAACATAAAAGAGTTTCTTACAGAGCGGTATTAAATATCTGCCGTCATTCTTGAACGGTCGTAAAATTCGTATGACTATAACGTGATAAAAGATAGTTGCCTCTGAGTGAAGAATCCGGGCAGAGGTTGCAAGATTTAAATGTTTTACCTGTGTACGCAAGCATGCCCCTATCGCCTCGCAAAGCTCGGCACTTCCCCCGTAAGCGGGGGCAGCTGACACTAAAGAAAAAGAATTCATAGTTTTATATTTGTATACGCATTTATGTGTATCCCTTGCCGGATTCTTCGCTAAGAGTCACATGATGTTTTTTCTCCTGTTATCATTCCGGTTCTATACACCGCTCAAGAATGACGGCAGGGGTGAATTGCGTTTCCAAAGAATTTTTTACTGTTGTGTAAAAAGAAAAGAATACAAATCGAAAGCCGTCCCCGGACACGGGGAAGGTGGCGGCGGTAGCCGTCGGAAGGGGCAAGTTGGAGCAGAAACGTTAGGAGATTTTTTCTGTGCTACAATAAAATTTATGAACTGATGAACGACCGAAATACCTGCCAATTGTATGACTGCGGTTGATTTGTATACGTGGAGAACGTCAAATGTGGATTCTTCTTCAATGCATTCTGAATTTTATAGTCAATATGGTGCTGATTCTCCCTGTATTTGCTATAGGGAGAGAACTGTACCCCGTTCCGCGGATTGATGCTTTTTGGACAGCCGTACTTCCCTATTTTCATATACCGGCGAATCAGGACACGGTTTTCACGGCAGAACTGGCGTCCCTGATTTTTTTAGTCTGTATCCTTTGGAGCTTTGTATTTCCTTATTTCCCCGTCACACGGCGGTTGCAAAGAATTTCTTTGGGACAGGAAAGACCGGTGGCGGAAGAACAGGAAAAACTGGAGGAAGTTTTCCGGTATATCAAGGAAAAAACAAAGGTGGACCCCGGGAAATATAGATATTTCGTGCAAAGGACACCGGAAATGAATGCCTTTGCATCGGGAGTGAAAGACATCACCGTCACAAGCGGTTTGCTCTCCGCCTTTTCCGTCAATGAAATAGCGGGAATCATCGCTCATGAAATGGGACATCACAGAAATAAAGATGTTATTTTCATGAATATAACCCGGGGAATCACGATGCTCAGCCTGTTTTTCCAGAAAATATTAGTAGCCTGCGTGTATATATTGAATCTGTTCCGTTTCATTCCCCTTTTGGGACTGGTTACCTTTGCATTTGCTTTACTGATCAGCCTCTTCGTGACCGCCTATTCCTTTTTGATTTACTTACCGACACGAGTGATTCACCTGTTTTTTAACCGCCATGTGGAATACAAAGCCGATGCCTATGCCGTCAAGGTGGGACTCGGAGAAGAAATGGCACAGGGACTATACAGGCTGTACAAGTTTTACGGCGATGCTCCGTGGTGGTCCGTTCTTTCTCTAGATCACCCGCGGACAAAGAGCAGAATCAAAAGTATTATGAAACAGACAGGGAAAAATTACCTGCTTGAAGAAAAATGACAGAATGGGCAAGTGTGAACAGAAACGTAAAAAAGTTTCTTACAGAGCGGTATTAAATATCTGCCCTGTCATTCTTGAACGACGTGATGGCAAGTGAAGCATTTTCCGGGGAGCAGAGCGACGCTGTAAAAATGAGTGAAACGCCATACCCGACCAACGGAAGCGGTAAGAATCCGGGCAGAGGCTGCAAGAAGTAAATATTCTCACCTGTATACGCAAGCTTGCCCCTTTCGCCTCGCTTTGCTCGGCACTTTCCCCGAAGTCGGGGGAAGCGAACGCTAAGGAAGAAAGAATTCATATTTTTATATGAGCAAAAACAAAAAATACCGAAATGACTCGTACCAAAAAGCCGTCCCCGCTTGTCGGGGAAGGTGACGGCGATAGCCGTCAGAAGGGGCAAGTTGGAGAAGAAACGCAAAGGCGGGAACGAAAAACGGTTTCTCTGTGATATAGTAAAAGTAAAGAATGTCCGTTTTTATTTTTGCTTTCCCGGAGGATTTATGATAAAAATTTTATTTGTTTGTCACGGAAATATTTGCCGCTCTCCTATGGCGGAATTTGTGATGAAAGATATTATCGCAAAGGCAGGCAGGGAAGATGATTTCTCTGTTTCCAGTGCGGCTGCCCATACCGATGAGCTGGGAAATGATATGTATCCGCCGGTGAAAAAACTGCTTCTTGCCAGGCATATTTCTTTCACACCCCGGGCGGCCCGTCTTTTTACGGCGGCCGATTATGAAAATAATGATTATATCATCGCTATGGACGAGGCGAATGAAAGGGATCTGATGCGGTATACGGGAAATGACAGGGAGAAAAAAGTGTCGCTTCTTCTTTCGTGGTGCGGGGAAAACAGGGGTGTTGCCGATCCCTGGTATACCGGTGATTATGAAACGGCTTACCGGGATATCGAGAAAGGATGCACCGCCTTGTTTTCACGGTTGGTGCATGAGAAATGATGACTCTGTATCCTTATTTCTACCGCCGTTTCCGTTGTAAGGCCGGCGATTGCCGCCATTCCTGCTGTGTGTCAGACTGGGATATTGATATTGACGATGTGACGGCTGATATATACAGGACAACGGACGGGCCTTTGGGAGAGGAGCTGCGCCGTTCCATGATTTGCAGGGACGGGACGTTTTCGTTTCGTATGAAAAAAGACGGCGGTTGTCCTTTTTTCCGGGAAGACGGTCTTTGCCGTATTATTCTTGAAAAAGGGGAGGATTATCTTTGCGATATTTGCACCATGCACCCCCGCTTTTTCGTTTATGCAGGAGATTTCGAACTCGCCGGGGTCGGTCTTGCCTGTGAGAAAAGTGTGGAGCTTCTTTTGGCGGATACGGGGCCACTGTGTTTCATAGAGGAAACGGGGAAATCGTGGACGCTTCCGCAGATTTTTCATGCGCTGGGAACGGAAATAACGGAGGAGGCACTCCGTTTTACGCCCTGCACGGACTTGTCGTATTACAAAAGCTTACTTTCCCGTCTGGAGCGTACGGAGCCTATTGACGAGGCGTGGACAAAGCGGCTTTCCTTTTTGGAAAAAGAGATATCCCGCGGAGCGGAATTGACGGAAACATATAAGGAAACCGTTCCCGTTTCCCACTTGCAGAGGCTGTATGAATATATTCTGTACCGCAGTTTGGAAAAAACGGACGTGTACGGACCGGAAATTCTGATCCGCTACGCCCGGGAGAGTACAGATTTCATTCTTATGGAATCGGCCCTTTGCGGTGATTTTCCCGAAAATATCCGGCGCTGGTCGGAACAAATCGAATATGATACGGAAAATGTGGATATTTTGCTCACGCTTTTATCAGACACATGATTTTCTGCAATAAAAAAGCACTCCTGACAGGGTGCTTTTATTTTTTATTTTCTTTGCAGATAAATACAGTCCAGGCGGTACATGTAGGCGCCGCTGGGGTAGATGAATTTTTCGGCCTCCGCATAGGACGGTTCGTCGGTGAAGCGGATTTTTTGGAGTGATCCCGCCAAATCAAGGTATTGCCAGTAGGGAGCGCCCGTTTCCGTTTCGATGAGTACGAACGCATAAGGGGTGAGGCTGTTTACGACGGTGGCGTAGGTTGATTTTTCTTTCTCCCTGTTTTCGATATCACGGAATGTTTTTTCTTTTTCTTCTTCCGTCATTTCCGTTTTCCCGGGCGGGATGACGGTCTCTTGGGAAATGAAGTCTTTCGGTACGGTGACGATGCTGTAGTAGCGGATGGGACAGCGGTACATATTTTTTTCTTCCATAGGGTTCTCCTTACTTTTTTGTAATATGTTTTTATCCGATGTTTTTCAAGTGTTTCAGGTGGGCAAGGGTTAATTTTTTCAGGTTTTCCGCCATGACTTCTCCCGGAATTTGCAGGGGCGATTCTTTTTGCAGGCCGTGGTAGCTTCCGAGGAGCGCCAGAGCGAAGGGAGACATGAGGGTGAGCATGATGCTGTAAAGCATGGGGTCGTCCATGGCGTATCCCGTATATTCGGCAAAGAGGTGGGTTATGATGGAAAATTTGGGAAGTCCCGTTTCACGTAAAACTTGGCGCAACATGTTCGACGGGTTCATCATTTCCCGCATCCAAACGGTGACGGGCCAGTCTTTTTTGTGGAAAGCGGTGTCGACCAGAAAGTCTACGATGATTTCTATTTTTCTTTCCGCCGTATACGGGGCTTCATAAAGGTTGCGCAGTGTTTCCAGGGAAATGATATAGTTCTGCACGTAAGAAAGGACGGCAAGGTGAAGTCCGTCACGGCTGCCGAAGTGATAGTTCACGGCGGCCGTATTTACGCCCGCACTTTCGCAGATTTCCTTGCTTGTCACGGCGGCAAAGCCTTTTTCCGCCATAAGGCGGCCTGCACAGGTGATGATTTTCTTTTTCGTTTCTTCTCCGTCACTGCGGATTCTTTGTCTGAATTTCATAAATCTCTCCTTGTCCGGTGAATATCTTTATTTTTATAATTTACAGGTTCTGTTCCTCTATTCAGACGAGTTTGTGCCTGAACATCCACGCCGCAAGAGGCATGGCGACCGCGGTAATGAGGAGGAGGGGGATATAGTTGTGGGATATGAGGCTGAGGCCTGCGCCTTCCAGATAAATCCGGCGGACCGAATCGATGGCAAAGCGCATGGGGTTGATGTAAGTGAAGACCTGAAGGGCAGGGGGCATGTTTTTTATCGGCGTGACCATGCCGGATAAAAGAATCATCGGCATAATGGCAAAAAAGTTATAGACCATGACCTGCTGCATATCTCTTGAAACGGCGGATGTGGCAAGTCCGATACCGACGATGCTCATGAGGAAGAAAATCATCGTAAGAATGAGGGTGAAAATCGAGCCTGCCAGGGCGACACCGAACCACCAGACGGAAATGGAAAGAACAATCATGGACTGGGCGAGACCGATCAGAACGGGCGGTACGGCTTTGCCGATAAAAATCTGGGACGGTGTGAGTGGTGTGACCATAAGTTGGTCGAAAGTACCCTGTTCCCGTTCTCTTGCGACGGAAAGGCCTGCCAGCGCGAGGACCTGGGTCAGGCTCACCATGGGTATGAGAGAGGCGAGAAATCCCCAACGGCTGTCCAGATTCGGATTGTACCAGGCGACGGTTTCGATGGAAATACTTTGTTTTCCGCCGTGAAGTTCGTAATTATATGCAGCGGCAATTTTTGAAATATAAACGGTGACAAGTCCCGAAATCATCGTATTTCTTCCGTCGGTGATGACTTGCACCGGTGCGGCCGAACCGGAAAGGATACGGCGGTCGAAGTCGGGCGGTATGACGAGAATGGCCGAAACTTTTCCGCTGTCTATCCACGTTGCCATGCCCTGTGTCGTTTCCAGTGTGGCGGCTCTTGTAAATACGGGACTGCCGTCAATTTTGGAAAGAAGTTCCGCCGAGTAACGGCTGCGGTTTTGGTCGAGCACGGCATATTGCACTTTGTCCAGATTATAGGTGGCGACATAGCCGAAAGCGAGCGTCTGTACGAGGACGGGCATGAGAAGGACAAGGCGGCTTTTTTTGTCTTTTAAGGTGGCGATGAGTTCTTTTTGTATCATGAAAAGAATCCGTCGGAGATAGAGTCGTATTTCTTCCATTATTCCAATTTCTTTCTTGTCACTTTGTACGACAGGCCCGTAAAGAAGAGGGCATAGAGTAATAAAATGGTCGTGTTTTTAATGATGAGAGGCCAGTCATTTCCCGCCAGAAAGAGGGATTTCAAAAGTTCCATGTAATAAGTGGCGGGAAGTAAATGACCGATGAAGCTGATAAAAGCGGGAACGCTCCTGAGGTCGAATATGAAACCGCTCAGCATCATCGTCGGGAGCATACTGACGAGAAGTGCGACCTGACAGGAGACGAATTGGTTTTTGATGAGTGTGGAAACGGTGAGTCCGATGCCGAGGGCGGAAAAAAGGTAAATCACGGAGCTTGCAAGAATGACGAGGAAAGATCCGCGGAGAGGCACGTGATAGATATAGTAAGAGGCGAGGAGGCAAAGAGAGAATCCTACCATGGCGGTGCAGAAGTAGGGAATGATTTTGGCAATCAGTATTTCCAAAGGTTTTACGGGACTGATGAAAAGGGCTTCCAGCGTGCCCCGTTCCCATTCTCTCGCCATGACCATGGTGGTAAGAAATACGCCGACAAGGGTCATGATGAGAACGACAAGACCGGGAATAAAGAACCAGGTACTCGTATTTGCATCATTAAACCACTGGCGGGGGACGATTTCCACAAAACCGCTTGCCGGTACGACGCCGCCCTGTTTTTCCATATAGGCGGCAACCCGGCCGGCGATTCCTGATTCGATATAACTTCCCGCTACTCTGGCAGTTGCCGCATCAACGCCCCACAAAATAATTTGCACTTTCGCTTCTCCTTTTTGGAGTTGCCGCGTGAAATCAGGCGGAATCCGCAAAATGACGTTCACTTCTCTTTCGTTCATCAGCGTTTCGCCGTCTTTCATGGACGTCACGTAAACAGGGGAAATATACTCCGAGCCGTCCATAAAAGACAGAATATCCCGGGTTATCGGGGAACGGTCTTCCATAACGACGGCCACAGGCACATGTTTCACGTCGAGGGACAAGCCGAAACCGACGAGAACAATGAGAAGAGCCGGCAAAAAAATCCCGATGACGACACTGCTCCGGTCACGAATCAGTTGGAGATATTCTTTATAAGTAAGTGCTTTCAGACGGCGGAAAAAATCACGCATGGTTCTTCCTCCTGTTTTCTTCTACAATAGCGATAAAGGCTTCGTTCATGGCGGCCTCTTTTCCTGCCCTGCCCCGTACTTCGCCGGGCGTGCCGAGAATGAGCATTTTTCCCCGGTCCTGAATCATGATACGGTCGCAGTATTCCGCTTCTTCCATGAAGTGGGTCGTGATGATGATGGTCGTGCCTTTTGCGGCAAGAGCGGTAATCTGCCGCCAAAATGTACGGCGTGCAACGGGATCGATGCCGCTCGTCGGTTCGTCAAGAAATAAAATATCCGGTTCGTGGAGAAGCGCGGCGGCCATGGATAAGCGCTGTTTGTAGCCGAAAGGGAGCGTGCCTGCATTTTTATGCTCCGTTCCTTCCAAATGAAATTGTCCGATCACTTCGTCAATTCTTTTTTGCAGCTTTTTATAAGGAAGGCCGTAAACGCCGCCGAAAAATTCGAGATTTTCACGGACACTCAGCATGGTATAGAGGGAAAATTTTTGCGCCACATAGCCGATATTGGCTCTTGCCGCCGCGGCGGCGGTACGGAGATCCACGCCGGCTACGGAAAGTTCGCCCGATGTAGCGGGGAGAAGACCGCAGAGCATTTTAAACGTCGTCGACTTGCCTGCTCCATTCGGCCCCAAAAGTCCGAATATTTCCCCTTTGTACACTTCAAAAGAAGTATGGTCGACGGCGGTGAAGTCACCGAAACGCCGTACCAGTTCTTTTACCTTTATATGGGAGTGGGAAGAAATATTTTGTTTCTTCCGGTAATCCAAATCAAATCCGTCAAGAACGGGCTGTCTTTTTTCCGCCTGTCCCAGAGCCTGCATGAAACTGTCTTCCAGCCGGGCCGTTACTTTTTGGGGAGACGGACCGGGAAAAACGGAAAAGGCCCGTACATTTTCAAGAGACGCTCCTTTTTTCAAAGTAAAACGCACGCCGCCCCGCTCGGGTACGGCATCGCCGATGCAGGCGGTATCGTCAAGAAGAGCGGCCTGCAGAAACCGCGGCGGAATTCCGTCGGGACAGTCCGTGTGGTAGACAAACCCCTCCGATTTTTTCCGCAACTCTTCCGGCGTTCCTTTGTCGAGGATATGACCTTTATGAAGGATATAAACGGTGTCGCAAAGTTCCGCCTCTTCCATGTAGGCTGTCGAAACGAGGAGTGAAATATCTTCGTCTTTGACGAGCGCTTTCAAAATTTCCCAAAGCTCCCGCCGTGAAAGAGGGTCGACACCGGCGGTCGGTTCATCGAGAAGAAGAAGAGCCGGCGTTCTTATGAGCGTGCAGGCAAGACCGAGTTTCTGTTTCATGCCGCCCGAAAGCTGTCCTGCCCGGCGGTCCGTAAAAGGAGCAAGCCCTGTCATGGTGAGCAGACGGTCATACCGTTTTTCTCTTTCTTCTTTGGAGATACCGTGAAGGTCGGCATAAAGATTCATATTTTCCATACAGGAAAGATCTTCATAAAGGCCGAATTTTTGAGGCATGTAGCCGAGAAGGGACTGCACTTCGTCCCGCTTTTCCTCCACGTCTCTTCCCAGCACTTCGACACGGCCCTCGGTGGGTGACAAAAGACCGCAAATCAGACGGAGACAGGTCGTTTTTCCTGCACCGTCGGGACCTGTGAGAGCCGTCATTTTTCCGGCGGGTATGGAAAGATGCAGATTTTCCAAAGCGGTCACAGGGACTTTTGTGACTTCATCACGAAAAATTTTTGTCAGATGTTCCGCGCGGACCGCAAATTTTTCTTGTTCCATGGCTCTCCTTTCTGTCCGTTTTATTTCTTTCTGCTCAGAATTTCACCGTTACCGGCATACCCATACGAAGGCGGTTGTCCTCATCGTCCACATAAATACGCACCTCATAGACAAGAGACGTGCGAAGTTCTTCGGTCTGCACCGATTTCGGCGTGAATTCGGCGGTATCGGAAATATAGCCGACCTGTCCCGTAAGAGGTGTATTTTTATCACTGTCTGTATAAATATTTGCTTTCATGCCCTCGGAAATATCGCCGAGACGGCTTTCGGGGACATAAACGCGAATCCATTTCGGACTTTCCAGTCCCATGAGATAGACAGGACGCTGCGGTGATGCCATATCACCCGGTTCGGCAAGGCGTGAACGGATGACACCGTCCTGCGGCGCCGTCAGAGTAGACTCACTGAGGCGGTATTCGTAATCTTTAAGTTCCGCTTCGAGGGCGGATAATTTTGCCTCGGCGGCACGGATATCTTCCTCCCGCGGGCCTGTTTCCGCCAGAGAAAGTGCAGCCTCTGCATTTCTCAGTTTTGCCTCCGCCGATTTCCACTGCGCTTTTGCGGTGTCCACGCTCTGGCGGCTCACGGCACCTTCCCCAAGAAGCGCGGACATACGTTCATAATAGGTACGGGCATTTTCCTCTTCCGCCGCAATCGCATTTACCTGCGACTCTGCCTGAATGACTTGCTCCGGCCGTGAACCGTTGTGAAGTTTGGCGACGATAGCCTCTTGTGCTGCAATTCCCGCTTTGGCACGGGCGATTCCGAGTTCGATAGGACGCGTGGCAAGACGGGCCAGGACTTCGCCTTTTTTCACCCTGTCACCTTCCCGTTTCGTCATTTCTTCAATCCGCTCGCTTCCGTTAAAAGCGACGGACACCTGGCGGATATCCACATTGCCGTACAAGACGAGCGGTCCCGTTTCTTTGTGATGATCCCTGTACCAAAAATAAAAACCTGCCGCCGCTAAAATAACGACTGCCGCAAGAGCTATGATTTTTTTGTGTTTCGCTAAAAATTCCATGACAGACTCCTTTTCTGTGAAAGAGGAAATAAGGAAGTTGCATATGATTTTACTTTTATAGAGGGCAGAACGGTTTTGACCGTTTGCACCGTCTGTTTTTCCGGCACATTCCGGAAATTTACGTTTTGCCCCGTTCTTTTTGATTTCACATTTTATTTCTGCTTCATTATATCAAATTCAAATTTGAATTACAAATAGAAGAGGATTATGTTTTTTATTTTGCAGGAAAAAATATCCCGCTCTGTCAGATGTTGCGGGTTATGAATTTTTTATGTATCCGGTGAAAAACGCATAAAAAAAACAGCCCCTTCCGGGACTGTCTTTCGTTTTTTATTTTCCGACGCAGAAATTTTTGAAAATGGAATGAATGAGTTCGTCGTCGACGGTTTCGCCTGTGATTTCTCCCAGTGTATGCCAGGCTTCGGTGAGGTCGACGGCGATGAAGTCTGCCATGAGGCCGTCACGGACGGATGCTCTGGCACGGAGTACATCGTCTAACGCCTTCCGCACTAAATCCACATGGCGCAGGTTGGTGAGAAAGAGTTCCCGCCCTGCTTCCATATCCTGATGAGCCGTCATTTCTGCCAGTTTTTCTTCCAGTTCGTCCATACCGCTTCCGTATCTGGCGGAGAGAGGGACAACGGGTGAGGCGGCGAGTTTTCCGATTTCCTCTGCATTGACGGCGGAAGGAAGATCGTATTTATTCAGAATGATAACGGCCTTTCGTCCTGCCAGAGCAGAAAGCCATATTCTGTCGGCATCATCAAGAGGAACGGAGCTGTCAATGACGGCAAGAACGAGGTCCGCTTTTTCCACGGAGGCTTTTGTTCGTTCTATGCCTATTTTTTCTACTTTGTTGTCCGTTTCCCGAAGGCCTGCCGTATCCATGAGAACGAGAGGAACGCCGCCGATGCGTATCGTTTCTTCAATGGTGTCTCTTGTCGTACCGGGGACGTCGGTGACGATGGCCCGTTCTTCTTGTAAAAGGGCATTCAAAAGGCTTGATTTTCCTGCATTCGGTTTGCCTGCAATGACGGTGCGCAGACCGTCTTTGATTATCCGTCCCTGCTCGGAGCGGCGTAAAAGGGCGGACAGGGAATTGTCTATTTTTTCAAGAGCGGTGCCGATTTCTTCTCTTGTCAGGTCTTCCAAATCTTCTTCGGGATAATCGATGGTGACTTCCAGTTTGGTGATGAGGTCTTTCAGTTCGTCCATACATTCACGGACGAAACGGGAGAGCGCGCCTGCCAGATGACTTTCTGCTTGCGAAAGGGCCGCCCGTCCTTTGGCGGAAATAATGTCCATCACCGCTTCCGCCTGGGCGAGATCGATGCGGCCGTTCAAAAAGGCACGTTTTGTAAATTCTCCCCGTGCCGCCGGAACGGCTCCGCTTTTGAGGGCAAGTTCCAATGTTTCCCGCAAGGCTTCCGTCGATCCGTGAATTTGTATTTCCACGACGTCTTCGCCGGTGTAGGAGTGAGGCGCTTTCATAAAGACGGCGAGTCCTTCGTCGACGGGACGGTCCTCTTTCATGACGTGGCCGAAATACATGCGGTACGGTTCGGCGTCTTTGAAATCTTTGATTTTTTTCGCGCGGAAAAGGGTATTTCCTATGTCTGCCGCACGAATGCCGCTGATTCTTACAATTCCTATGCCCCCTTCGCCGGGGCTTGTCGCAATGGCTGCGATCGTTGTTTCTTCGTACATACGGTCCTCCCGTTTTACGGACAATTTTCTTTTTATTGTATCATAATTTATTTTTTCTTATATAGTGGATACGGGGAAAGGGGAGTTCCGTTTTTGTACCGCGCCGGTGCTATAATAAAACCGATCAGACAGAACGGATTTTTTGAAGGAGGTTCTCATGAAAAATTACGCACGCCCCGATGAAGTGATGTATCATATAGGAATTTCGGGAAATCAGATTGACGGTGCTTCATATGCTCTTGTTCCCGGCGATCCCGGTCGTGTGGAAGGACTTGCAAAGGCACTGGATGAAAATGCGTATTTCCTGGCTTCCCACAGAGATTACACAAGCTGGCTTGCCCACGTGAAAGGCGAGGCGGTGGTCGTCATGTCGACAGGTATGGGCGGACCTTGCGTATCTTTTGCTGTGGAAGAGCTGGCGCGCCTCGGGGTGACGACGTTTATCCGTGTCGGTACGACCGGCTCGATACAGGAAGATTTGGATTTGGGAGATCTTGTCATCAATAAGGGAGCGGTCAGAAAAGACGGCGCTTCTCTTTCGTATGCACCTCTCGCGTATCCTGCCGTTGCCGATTTGGAAACGACACTGGCTTTGGAAACGGCGGCGAAAGAACTGGGTGTTCCTTTCAAAACGGGGATTTCCATAAGCACCGACAGTTTCTGGCCGGGACAGGAGCGGTATGACAGTTTCGGCGGATATGTCCTCCACAGATTGCGCGGTGCACTTGAGGATTACCGTCATATCGGCTGTACCAATTATGAAATGGAAAACGCCACGCTTTTTACCTTGACGTCGGTGCTGGGACTGAAAGGCGGCTCGGTTTGCGGTGTCGTTGCCAAACGGACGGACAGTGAATCGGTAGCGCCCCGTGAAGTCTATGAGCTGGCGGAAAAACGGTTCAGACAGGTGGCACGGCGGGCTCTTGAAATATTGATTTCCCAAAAGAAAAAAGATTGATTCCGCATTCCCGTTTTTTACCGTTTTTACGTACATTTTTCAAAGCGGAAGTTGACTTCATACAAAGAAATGCTATAATTATTCGCGAATAAGTTGCAATTTGGAGAGGGCGGGGATTTTATGTACATGACGGAGCAGAGAAAAAAGTTATTTGCCTTTTTCCGCGCCCGGCCCGATGTGAATCTGTCGGCCAAGGACATCGTCCGTGCCGTGCAGGAAAGCGGCGGAACGCCTGTGAGCGTGAGTGCCGTTTACAGGAATCTGGATAAAATGGAAAAAGCGGGACTTCTCATACGCAGTGCAGGCAGGACGAGCAGGGAAAGTTTGTACCGCTATGTTTCGGACAATCATTGCGACAACAAGCTGCATCTGACTTGTCTGAAGTGCGGTAAGACGATACATATGGATTCCCGTGTTTCTGATATTTTATACAAAGAAGTTATTTCTTCAGATGATTTTTCGATTGACGCTTCCCGCACAACCCTCTACGGATGGTGTAAAAAGTGCAGGTAATTGATTTTTCAAGCGCTTTCCGTCGGGAAAAGTGCTTTTTATTTCTTTATTTTACGGATACAAAAGGAGGAGGCAGCCGTGGGATATAAAAAATGGACAGCTCTTTTTATCAGTCTTGCTTTGGCTGCCACGATTTTTATTTCTTATCTTTGTATCGCCGAAAAAGCAAGTCATGACTGTGAAGGTGACCAATGTCCCGTTTGCGGGGAAATAGAAATGTGCATCGAAACGATCGCCCACTACCATTCTCTTCTTGACGGTACGGGCGGTGATCCCGTTCTTTCCGGGGCGGTACCGTCTTATCCGGTCATGATACTTCCCTTTATTGTTTTTTTCATAGCTCCATCTACGCTCGTATCTCTCCGGGTCAAGCTTTCCAATTAAATAAAGCAGGAAATGTCTTGACAGAATTTATATTTCCAGGAGGTATGTAATGAAAAAAATAATAGCTTGTCTGATGGCATGTTTTCTTGCCATTTACGGTCTTACGGCTTGCTCGACGGAAAAGAAGCAGGCCGCTTCCGAAAAGGAAGGACTTCATATCGTATGTACGAATTTCCCCGCTTATGATTTCGTCCGTCAAATCGTAGGCGACAAAGCAACGGTCACCATGCTCCTCAAGCCGGGTGCGGAGGCACACAGTTATGAGCCGTCCCCGAAGGATATACAGATGATTCAGAAGAGCGATCTCTTCATTTACGTCGGCGGCGACTCCGATGAATGGGTCGACGGTATTCTCGATTCCATGGATAAAAGTCATCTGAAAACGTTCAAGATGATGGACGCTGTCACACTTCATGAAGAAGAACTGGCAGAAGGTATGCAGGAAGAAGACCATGACCACGACCATCATGACGGAAAAGAAGAGGACAAAGACCATCATGAGGACAAAGACCATGATCACCATGATGAGGAAGAAGAGCCTGAAATGGACGAACATGTATGGACGTCCCCTGCCAATGCCGTTCTCATCGTAAAAGCACTGAATACGGCGATTTCCTCTCTTGATGAAAGCCATAAGGACGTATTCCAGAAGAATACCGATGCCTATGTGGCAAAGCTTGAAGCCCTTGATAAAGAATTCCGCGATGTCATCGACAATGCAAAGAGAAAAGAAATCATCGTCGGCGATCGTTTCCCCTTCCTTTATTTCGTGAAGGAATTCGGCCTGAAATACTACGCCGCTTTCCCGGGTTGTGCCAAAGAAACGGAAGCCAATCCGGCTACCGTAGCATTCCTTATTGATAAAGTGAAAGAAGACGGTATTCCCGTGGTATTCCATATCGAAATGTCGAATGAACAGATGAGCCGGTCCATTGCGGAGGCAACAGGCGCCAAAAACGAACTGCTTAATGCGGTCCACAATGTAACGGCGGAACAGTTTAAAAACGGTACTACCTACATTGACCTGATGAAACATAACGTCAGTGTATTAAAGGAGGCCCTCAATTAATGAGCCTTTTTACATGCCGTCAGGTTTCCATGGCCTATGAAGGGCGCACTGTTTTGTCGGGTATCGATTTTTCCGTTAATACCGGCGATTATCTGGGAATTATCGGAGAAAACGGTGCAGGGAAAAGTACACTCATCAAAGGACTCTTGGGCATGAAAAAAATTTCCGGCGGCGAAATGATAACCGACGCCGGCCTTTCTCCCCGGGATATAGGGTATCTTCCCCAGCAGACACCGGTGCAGAAAGATTTTCCCGCCTGCGTATGGGAAGTCGTACTTTCCGGCCGGCTGAACCGGTGCGGCATGTATCCTTTTTACAGGAAACGGGACAAAGAGGACGCCCTTGAAAAAATGGACCTTCTCGGTATCACCCCTTTGAAAAACAGGTGCTACCGCGACCTGTCGGGGGGACAGCAGCAACGTGTCCTTCTTGCCAGAGCCTTATGTGCCGCAGGGAAACTGCTTTTTTTGGACGAGCCTGTCACAGGCCTTGACCCTGCCGTTACCCGCGACCTGTATCAAATATTCAGAGACTGCATTGAAAAATACGGCCTCACGATTGTCATGGTGTCCCACGATGTGGAAGGGACACTCAGAGAAGCGAACCGGATTCTCCATCTGGCCGACGGCGGACAGCTCTTTTACGGGAGCAAAGAAGACTACCTGAAAAGTCCGCTCCGCCAACGCTTTATGGGAGGCGGTGCGATATGAATCTTTTGACTGAAATGCTGGGATATCCTTTTATGGTCCGTGCCATTATCGTGGGCTGTCTTGTTTCCCTTTGTGCCTCTCTTTTAGGCACGAGCCTCGTTCTGAAACGGTACTCCATGATCGGAAACGGTCTTTCCCATGTAGGCTTTGCCGCGCTTGCCGTCGCTTACGCCTTTCATGCACAGCCTCTTTCCGTTGCGATTCCCGCCTGCATTGCCGCCGCTTTTCTCCTGCTCCAGATTAAAGACAGCGCCCGCATCAAAGGCGACTCCGCCGTAGCACTTCTCTGCAGCGGCGCACTCGCCACGGGTGTCATGACGATTTCTCTTACCACCGGCATGAATACCGACGTATGTAACTACATGTTCGGAAGCATTCTTGCCATGAGCAAAGGAGATGTATGGCTTTCCGTCATACTCGGCATCGCTGTCGTTATACTCTTCGTTCTCTTTTATAACCGCATCTTTGCCGTCACCTTTGACGAAGCATTTGCCACCGCCACAGGGACAAGAACAAGACTCTACCATATGATTATTGCACTCCTTACTGCCGTCACCATCGTGCTCGGCATGCGTATGATGGGAGCGCTCCTCATTTCGAGCCTGATTATATTTCCGTCCCTTACGGCCATGCAGCTCTGCTCCCGTTTCAAAACGACAGTGCTGCTCTCCGCCGTACTCTCCGTTCTTTCCTTCATGGCGGGCATTACGATTTCCTACGTGGGATCCGTCCCGACCGGTGCCTGTATCGTCGTCTGCGATATATTCCTCCTTGCCGGGGCCGTCCTTTTACGTAAATGGAAAGAAGGATTTTAAATGAAAAAGGAAATATGTTTACTTCTTCTTCCGCTCCTTCTGATTTCAGGCTGCGGATTTGGAACAGACGATACTAAATCACCGCAGGAAGGGCAAATCATCACCCGGAAAACCGTGCAGGACGCTGCAAAAAAAGATAAGGTGCCCGAAAAAACGGAAACACCTGCGGCGCCGCAACAAAGTGCCATACCCCAGCCGCAACCCGCTTCGCAAGGAAATGCGGCAGCAGCAACGGGGCAAAGACATTATCCCTACTTTGAATATCCGTATAACATAGAAGAAGACAGACAAAACTTCGACTACAACAACGTAGACATCGTTGTGGGCGACAAAAAATACATGACCCAAATCAATGACTGGTTCATGAACTTCCTCGACTACAAAGATAAAACCGTCATGATTGAAGGCTACTTCCTTTCCATCAACGGCCACTACTTTGTAGGAAGAAACGGCCCGACCTGTCCCTACTGTACCGGCGGATACGTAGACTTTGAATTTACCTCCGACCAGGACTTCACGGGCTACGAACCGGCCTCCACATGGATTCGTGTTTACGGGATACTGAGAGAAGCCAAAGTCCACCTGAACGACCACATCACCGCGCCCTTCTATCATCTGGAAGCCGTGAAAGTGGAAAAAATGGATCAGGAAGGCATCGGCACGATTACGGACTGACAAAAAAGCGTTTTCAAGGAAATTTCCAAGAAAACGCTTTTTTATTGCAAAAATTCAGTTTATTTTGAAACAGGCAGTATAGAAAATCAAAGTTGTACGGCAAGGACCGTATCTTCGGGGATAATTTCTCCGTCAGGGTTGACTGCCGGGGTAAAGGTCCAGTCACGGACGCATTTTTCCGCATAACGGGCCAGCAATTTGAAATCTTCCTTACCCAGTTGCTCATCTTCCAGGGCAACGGGCGTTTCCTGTATCGTACCGTCCGATTCGATATGAACGGATACGCGCATCCAAGGATGATGATTTCTTTCCGCCGCCTCTTTTACGGCGGCAGATGGTGTTTTCATCGGTTGACTCTTTATGGCGGAAGGCGTGGCAACCATAAGGGACCTGAAACGGACGGGAACCGCCACATAATGACTGATTGTCTTGTCACCCATTTTTGCAGGAACAAATGTCCAGTTTTTTACGGAATTGACGGCATACTCGTCAAGAATGACCGAGCCTGCACTTTGAGTCACCGCAGGTCCCACGGGAAAACCGTCTTCATTGACAGTAAGGAGGATGATTGTTGAAGAAGAATGGGGCAACGCTTTCACGGCGTTATATACAAGCCGGCTCATCGGAGGCGTAGGATGTGTTTTAAGTTTCGGCGGTGTCGACTGTTCTTTCGTCAGCGGCACACCGTTCTTATCAAGGAAATAACCGCCTTCGGGGACAGCGGCATCAGCCACGCCGGAACCGAAAGCCAAAACAGCAGTAAGTGCGATTAATAATTTTTTCATAGAAACCTCGCTTTATCATTAATTTACGAATAATCAGAACAATTATATTTTAATGCATTTGAAAGAAAAAAGAAAATCATAAAAAAGAAAAAAATAAAAAATGACTCTGGCAGAAAAGCTGTCCCCGCTTGTCGGGGAAGGTGTCAGCGGAGCCGTCGGAAGGGGCAAGTGTGATAAGAAAGGCAAGAAATCGGCGTGACGGATATGAATCACGGGGGAAATATTTCTTTCTTCCCTTGACTATGAGGATAAATATCGTTACAATACAATGCATAAGAAAAGCTTTGACGAAGACGATCGGTTTTGAACCCGGCACAGAGAGCCTCTGTATGGTGGAATGAGGAGCGGGAGAAGCGGATGAATCACTTCTGAGCTGCGGAGAGGAAAGGCTTCGCCGGGACACCGTTATTTGTACCGAGTGGCTTTATGTCATTAGGGTGGTACCACGGGATATAATCTCGCCCCTTGCCGGGCGGGATTTTTTTGTTTTATGAAATGCAGGAGGAACAGGAATGGATTACAGCAAAACATTGCATTTGCCGCAGACGGAATTTCCGATGCGGGGAAATCTGCCGCAAAAGGAACCGGAATTTGTCGAATTGTGGCAAAACCGCAATCTGTATAAAGAAAGAATTGCAAAGAGAGAAAATGAAGGGGCGAAAAAGTTCGTTCTTCATGACGGACCGCCTTATGCAAACGGGAAAATTCATATCGGTCATGCTTTGAATAAGACGCTGAAGGATATCATTGTCCGTTACCGCCATATGGCAGGATATAAGGTCAATTATGTGCCCGGCTGGGATACCCACGGACTGCCAATCGAGTATGCGGTGCTGAAAGATTCCGGAGAGGACCGGGCCAATATGACGGCGTTGGAACTCCGCCGCAAGTGCCTTGCGTATGCAAAGAAATGGATTGAAATCCAGAAAACCGATTTTATCCGCATGGGTGTTGTCGGCGATTTTGAAAACCGTTATGTCACGTTCGATCCCCATTTGGAAGCAAGGCAGATTGAAGTTTTCGGTGAAATGGCCAATAAGGGTTATATTTACAAAGGTAAGAAAGCGGTTTACTGGTGCCCTCACTGTGAAACGGCACTGGCAGAAGCGGAAATCGAATATAAGGACAGAAAATCTCCGTCCATTTATGTAAAATTCCCTGCTCTGGATATTAAAAATCTCGGGCCTGAAGGGGTCGATCCGTCGAAACTTTTTGCGGTTATCTGGACGACTACGCCTTGGACCATTCCGGCAAACCTGTATATTTCCGTCAATCCGAAATTCACTTATGTATGGGTGCATAATCTCGATGCCGACGAATATTATCTCATGAATAAGGAGCTTGCTCCGGCGGCTATGGCGGACTGCAAGATTGAAAATTACGAATTTGCCGGCCGTGAAATGACGGGCGAAGAATGGGATATGGCGACATTCAGACATCCTTGGGAATTCTATCACCGCACGGTATACGTGCTTGAAGGAAGCCACGTTACGCTCGATGCAGGTACAGGCTGCGTTCATACCGCTCCCGGCCACGGCGTCGATGACTTTGAAGTTTACAAGAAATATGAAAATGCAGGCAAGCTGAAGCAGGAGGTCATTTGTCCTGTCGATGATAAGGGCTGCATGACAAAAGAAGCGGGTGAATTTATCGAAGGAAAAACGACTTGGGAAGCGGAAGGACCGTGTATTTCCGAGCTGGCTCATGCCGGTATGCTTCTCGGAAAGAAGTCCATTCATCACCAGTACGCTCACTGCTGGCGTTGTAAGAACCCCGTCATTTACAGAGCGACAGAGCAGTGGTTTGCCTCTATCAATGATTTCCGTGAAAAAGCATTGGAAGCGGTAGACAATACAACGTTCATTCCCTCTTGGGGCCATGACCGTCTTTACAATATGGTCCGTGACCGTCAGGATTGGTGTATTTCCCGCCAGCGTTCCTGGGGCGTGCCGATTCCCGCTTTCTACTGTGATGATTGCGGAAAATATGTAATTACCCCCGAAACTATCGGAAAAGTGAAGGACATTGTGGGAAAAGAAGGCTCCGATGCATGGTGGAGTTATCCGGCGGAAAAACTTCTGCCCGAAAATTTCAAATGCCCTCATTGCGGCGGTACGCATTTCCACAAGGAAACGGACATCATGGACGTATGGTTCGATTCGGGATCGACATGGAACGGCGTCTTGAAAGATCCGCATGAAAATTGGAAAAAAGACGGAGCGGAATATCCGTGCGACCTTTATCTGGAAGGCTCCGACCAGCACCGCGGCTGGTTCCAGAGCTCACTTCTCACCAGTGTGGCCGTCAACGGCAAAGCGCCATACAAAGCAGTACTCACCCACGGATTTACCATGGACGGCGAAGGCCGTAAAATGTCCAAGTCGGTAGGCAATGTAGTGGCACCGCAGGATATTATCGACAAATACGGCGCCGACGTCATGCGCCTTTGGATTTCCTCCGTCGACTATCAGGGCGACGTCCGTCTGTCCGATAAAATCGTGAAATCCATGAGCGATGTATACAGAAAAATCAGAAATACCTTCCGTTATCTTTTGGGTAATCTCTACGACTTCGATCCGGCAAAAGACAGTGTGGCTTATGAAGATATGGAAGAATTGGATAAATGGGCATTGCTCCGTATGGAACAGGTAAAACGGACCGTCCTCAAGGCTTATGAAAACTATGAATTCCACGTCATGTACCATGCGGTCCATAATTTCTGTACCGTCGACCTGTCCTCGGTATATCTGGATATTCTGAAAGACCGTCTGTATACGGAAAAAGATGATTCCCGCCTGCGGAGAAGCGCCCAGACGGCGATGTATGAAATCCTGCTCACCCTTGTGAAGCTCGTCGCTCCCGTCATCTGCTTTACCGCCGAAGAAGTCTGGCAGGCCCTGCCCGTTCGTGACGAAAAGGAATGGTCCGTTCACATGATGGACATGCCGGAAGAAAATGACCGTTATCTGGACAAAGAACTGGATGAAAAGTGGAAAAAACGTCTTGCTTTGAGAAGTGTCGTTACCAAAGCGCTTGAAGAATCAAGACAGGCAAAAATCATCGGTCATCCTCTGGATGCGGAAGTTACTGTCTATGCGGAAGGAGAAAATCTTGCCGTTCTGAAAGACATGGAAAAAGAACTGGCCGACTTCTGCCTGGTTTCCCAGACGAAAATCACGGAAGGACTTGGAAACGCACCTGAAAATGCAGTTTCCTCAGAAGACGGAGCCGTCAAAGTTTCCATTGCCGTCTGCACCCTCGAAAAGTGCGAACGCTGCTGGAAACGGACACCCGATGTAGGACACGATCCCGCGCATGAACATGTCTGCGGCCGCTGCAGCCGTGTTTTGACTGAAATGGGAGAATAAAAGAAATAAAAAAAGCATCGCCTGCGAAAAACAGACGGTGCTTTTATTTTTGTTTCGATGATACATAAAAGATAAAAATACGGTCAAGCAGAACCACCGAAAACGTAAGAAGTAGCCAAAGGGATAGAAATATACGCCACGGTTTCATAAGACCTCCTTTGCCGGAACCGGAAAATACGGGCAGGATATTAAAAAACAACAGATAATGGTATACTGAAATTATATATGAAAACAGGAAAATTTCCCATGTAAATCAAGAGAGGAGCCGTAAATGAGAAAACTTTTATTTCTACTCTGTTCATTTTGTATGATTCTTGTGTCGGGGTGCGTAAAAATTGATTCCGATATCAAAGTAAATTCCGATTTCAGCGGAAAATGGCAGGCTGTCGTACAGTCCCAGGTGGGACCGCTCAGCCGCGGCGATGTGGAGCAGGAAATCAGGAAAACCGGACTCACCGGGTATACCGTGTATCCCATCAACAATGAAGGGAAAGTGATTAAAGACAAAGACGCAAAAGGTGCTTTCCCCAACTGGCAGATTGAAGCGGAATTCAAAAACAGTCAGGAACTGGCAAAACTCGGCCATGCTCTCGGAACGGTTGGCGGACGGGATATACGGGACGTCATTACGCCTCTTCCGGACAATGACAAAGTCTATAAATTCAGCTTGGGACGGTCACCGGGTGTTACAAAAATTACCTTGGATGCCGATATTTCCAAAGACACCATCGGCGGCGGCACTCTGGAAGGAAATACGGTGACCTATCAGGAAGGACAGGAGATTTATTTCCAGTTCACCAAAAAAACACCGGTTCTTGCCTATATCGGATACTTCATCGGCTTTGCGGTTCTTGCAGGCGGCAGCTGGTATCTCTATAAAAGAACAAAAAAACAGGGCGAAGATATAGCGGCATAACAGGAATGACAAGAAACGGCTCTCATGGCAGGGAGCCGTTTTTTTATGCGGAAAATTATTCGTCCAAAGTAAATTTCCAGGCACAGAAAGAATAGGGAGAAGAAACTTCGGGCGGACAAGAAAGGCACTCCGTCCTGATCCGTGAATCGATGGCGGAAGCAAAACGGGCATACTCCACAAGCCCGGCACTCCGGCAGGGATAATCGGGCAAATTTTTCCTCCGCCGCGCCGACTGTACACGGCAGTCATCCATTTGGAAAATCAAAGCACCGTTCTCCCAACGGGACGACTGGACATTGATACGGCTGTACATACGAAACCCGAGCGCTTGTTCAAGACCCTCGAGACCGGGATGTTCGCCCAAGTGAAGAAGCTTTTTCACGCAATGCGCCTCAAAAGGAGAAAAACGGGTCCATGTGGAATCATTACACCGTTTCGCATCATTCATGCCGTATGCAAATTCCACGCTTTGAAACCAGATACCGTCCTGGGCCAGCCAATTTTTAGCCACCGCATCCAAAAGAGACAGTTTCTTTTCCCGGGGAAGGCGGCCGATGAAATCGGGAATCCCGTCATGTTCCCGGAAAGAAAGCACCTCCGACAAACGGCGGACAAAAATTTTCCTCGTCTTCTCCCACGTGGCATCCATGACTTCCAAAGCCTTCTCAAACCCGAGTTGATGCTCCACCTCACGGAACCAAAGCGTATGATGTACCGCCGTGCGGTGTACCATATCGACAATCAGCGCAGAAAGCCCGTCCTCATCCATATCCCGTATCGTATATGTTTTCATAAAATACTCCTTTAAAACATAATGATCTTTTCTTTATTATGGACCGAAAGAAAAGAAATATCCACAGGAAAGGAACAAATCCGGCTTTTCGGACGGGAAAAATCAAAAAATAAGAGAGCCAAACCGGAAAATAAAGAAATGACGGACATAAAAATTCCGTTCCCGTTGTTTACTTATGAAATCCAAGAAAAACCGGAATTTTTGCAAAAAAAAGACGTCTGTCCGAGACAAACGTTTTGATTGTACTTGCTCTTTATCCCTTTCGGGATAGCACTGCAATACCAAAAGTGCATGCCGTTTTTGAGTTTGCTTTGACTGCCGCAACAAAGAAAATAGTGGCGGTCTCCCCCTTGTGAAGCATTGTTATTGTTCTTATGTTTATAAGATACCCCTTTTCTTTAAAATAGTCTAATACATTTATATATAAACATTAAAATATAATTGAAAAATAAACCATAAGTAAAAAGACATAGATGAAAAATAAAATCGTTCCTACGTTACATGCACAAAATGATATAAAAATCTATATTCATAGATTAAAATACATAAATTGGGGCGACGGAGGAAAGAAAAATACAAGGAAAAAGACGGTGGTATCTGTATTTCTTTAGAAAGGAAGAAAAAAGTTCTGTTATATTTCACAAAATTTTTCTTTGTTTAATCCGATTTAAACAGCAATGATTTATGATACTTCCAGCGCTGAGATATTTGTTTTCTCCCCGGGGCGGAAACGAAGGAAAGGAGATTGTTCATGAATAAAAGACTGGAATTGAAATTTATAACCGCTGCCGATACGGCGATGACTGTCCGTATCAACAATCCGAAAGAAAATCTGGATTTGGCAAAGGTGAAAGCGGCAGCAGAAAAAATCCGTCCTGTTCTGGCAAATCATGCAGGGCTTGAGGCGGCTTCTTTTTCCAAGGCGGTCATTGTGACCACGACTGAAACGGAAATCCGTTAAGAGATTCAATATTTTTTATGATTGGTGTAAGAAAGGAGGGTATGTATGGCAGTAGCTAAAACCGTTGAAAAGACGAAACTGATTGTCCGTGTGGAAGCGGGCGAAGGAACTTATAAAAATATGACTTTCAACAGTATCAAAGAAAGTGCTACCGATGAAGCGCTTTTTGAAGCGGGAAATGCAATCGGTGATTTACAAGAGATGCCGGTGGAGTCAGTCCGCCGTTCTGAAGTATCCGTTCTGACCGTTAAGGGTTAAGAGGGAACATAAGAAATGCCCGGGCGTATCGGATGCCCGGGTTTTTCTTTATAAACAGGGGAAACCGGGGGTGTTGACAGCCTTCTGTGCAAGGGGTATTCTTACTTATAAATAGAACATATGTTCTATAATAAAGTTGAAATTCCTTGGGATTAGTTTTGAAAGTGAGGAAGAGGATGAATTTCAATTATGAAAAGCTCCGCGGACGAATCCGCGAGAAAATGCGTTCAGATACAGTATTTGCAAAACGCTTGGGAATCAGTAAAACGTCGCTCTCGTTGCGGCTGAATAACCAGATTCATTTTTCCCAGCGGGACATTTACCGTTCCATGAGAATTTTGCAGATTTCACCGGAGGAACTGGGCGTATATTTCTTTGATAAGGAAAAAGATCCGGAGTATTGGTTTTAAGAAAGGAGGAGAGGATGGAGTTTTGGCAGGACCATTTTTTGCGGGACAGTTTGCATCGTCTTTTTGAGGACTGGCCGCTGAAGGGAATCGCGACAGGTCTTCTGGCAGAGGGCCTCTTCCATGTAGAGCTGGCGTCTCTTTTTGCGGCGGTGGTGATGATTGATCTTCTGACGAAGTGGCTGGCTCTTGCTCACGGATATCTGGAGTTTCGCGGGGAAAAGAAACGGGATATCCTGTCCTGTCTTTTTGCCGTTCCGGCGGCTCACCGGGCAGGGATTATTTCAAGCAGGGAAATGAAATACGGATTTTGCGGCAAACTGGCGGTGTATATTCTTCTGACTTTGGGAAGTGCACTGGCGGACCATATGCTGGTTGCGGCAGGAAGACAGCCCGTATTTGCCGGGCTCTGCATCGCCTATCTGGCGGCGTCGGAAATGGTGAGTATTGCAGAAAATTTAAATGACGCCGGCGTAAGCGCTTTGGCGGAATTGGTAAAACAGATGAAAGGAAAGAAATAAGGGGAAACCCTTTTGGAGATTATGATTCAGAATATAGAAGAGATAACAAAACATTTGATGTCGGCGAAAGGAGAAATAGACCGTATTTACGCTCATTGGACGGCAGCGCCGTACCGCATGACGGATTTTATGGCCTATCACGCGGTCATTGACCGTGGGGGCTGTTTCCATGTCATGCATTCCGACTTCACCCGGGTGCTGTCCCATACGTGGCGGAGAAACGGACGGTCTCTCGGCGTGGCGATGGCCTGTGCCTGCGGGGCGTGCTGCTGGTATGACGCTCCTTCGGGCGTGGATTTGGGAGAAGCACCGACGGAAGCACAAATAGAGGCACTGGCGCTTTTTTGCGGGTACGCCCTGTTTTATCTGGGACTTTCTGCCGGTGATATTTATACCCATGCGGAAATTGCCAAAACAGACGGTTACGGAATCGGAAGCGGTGATTCCGATATGCGGTGGGACCTTCTCTACCTTCCCGATTATGAAAATAACGGTGTTCTTGTCCCCGGCGGCCGTTTGCTCCGCGGGAAAGCGGAATTTTACAGGAAACAATTGATTTCATAAATTACGATTTTGACCGAAAGTCATATTATGGTATGATAAATAAAAAAGAAAAAATGATATATAGGAAATTTCAGGAGGAATGGGAATGAAGTGGAAAAATATATGGCGGCTTGCCGATATTTCAGGCAGTTATTCCGTAGCGAAAGATATATGGAATGATTTCACGCCCGAAGGAGTCGCCAAATTACTTGAAAGTAAGGAAAACCGTCTGGACCGTGCCGCTTTTTTGCGGGATTGTCTCGGACCGTATTATCCGGCGGAGCAGGTTGAAAAAGCGATTGCATTCTCGCCGGCAAAAGCAGAAATACCGCCTGACGTCATTGACCGTCTGGCAGATATTTGTATCCGCCGGGAAACGAAAAAAGCGGCCATCCGTTCGGCTGCGGCAGGGATTCCCGGAGGTATTGCCGCTGTCGTTGCGACAGTCTATGATGCCCGCCAGTTCAACCGTCACGTCATTTTGGTTATGCAAAAACTGCTGTACCTTTACGGTTGGCCGGCTCTTGAAAAAGGCGGTCGCGGTATGGATGAGGAAATCAAAGATAAAATCAGATTATTTTACCGAATCATGTGTGGAGATAAATTAGCAGGCCAGGCGGTGACCTACTATTCGAAGAAATATGCAGAAAAAATAAGCGATCAGATGATTCGCCACACTTTGAAAAACGGAATTCCCGTACTGAAAAAAGGCGCGGAAATGACCGGTGCAAAGGTGACGGAAAAAGCACTGGCCGGATGGATTTCCAAATCCGTTCCCCTCGTAGGCGGCGCAGTTTCGGGAAGTCTCACGTATCTGACCTTCTATCCCATGGCAAGAAGGCTCCAGCGTTTCTTACAGCACCACCCGAATGCTTACGCAAAGGCGGAGAGGACAAGGGAAGAATAAATTTTTAAGAACGGCAGGGCATACAGCTCTAAAAATGAAAAATAAAGAGGAAAAGGCTCGTTTCAGGGGCCTTTTTTGTTTGCCTGTTTCTTTTTTAGAAAAACCCGTCATTCCTTAAAGATATAGGGGTTCAGAAAATTTGGAATAATGAACAATTATATATACACAAATATTCTGATAATGTATTTTTAATTTATTGGAATAAATGTTAATCTTTTATGCAGTTGAGTGTCTGTCCCGTTTCAGGGAGGAGGTGAACACATGGGGAACAGTGAAGAAGAAGAAAAACGGATTCGTGAATATTTGAAAAAAGTAGATAAAGACTATTACCGGCCGGATATAAAAGTGCGTAAAGCCATATCCGGTGAGGTCATTGATACAGACAGAGATCCGGGCCGGACGCTTCCCGATATACAGAAGTCCGAATAAGAACGAAGTATAAAGATTCATGCACTCATATTTATTATTTATACAATTTATTTTAATTCATGAAATTGGGGGATTATGTAATTTATGGAAACCTTGCTTATGATGGATCCGGCAGTGAAATGCTTATGCCTCCTGCTCGTTGTAGCCATTCTCTTTGTTACAGAAAAATTACCGCTCGCAGTAACGTCCGTATTTGCAGCTATTGCTTGCTGGATACTGGGACTCGTACCGATTGAACAGGTATTTTTAGGACTCGCCGACTCCACGGTTGTTCTTTTCGGCGGTATGTTTATCGTCGGTGCAGCCATGTTCTACACCGGTCTGGCCCAGGACATCGGTTCCCAGGTCGTTAAACTCTTCGGTACCGGAGAAATCAAACTGATGATTGGTATCATGGTCATTGCAGCTGCCATGTCGGCTTTCCTTTCCAATACGGGAACGACAGCCTGCCTGATTCCGGTTGTTATCGGTATTTGTAAGGAAGCGCATCTGCCCGTATCCCGCCAGATGATGCCACTTGCTTTTGCAGCCGGTCTCGGCGGCACATGTACATTAATCGGTACGCCGCCTAACATCATTGCCAACGTGGCACTCAAAACCGCAGGTATGCCAGAGCTCCAGTTCGGATTTTTTGAATACGCCTGGATTGGTATTCCGATTACTGTAGCAGGTATTCTTTATATGCTTTTCATCGGCCGTTTCCTTCTTCCGAAAACGGAAGCCAATGATTTCGATGCTTCTGAAGTGAAACAGGAAATCGAAGCCAATGAAACCACAAAATCTAAGAAAATCATCTGCGGCATTATTATGCTCGGCGTTATCATCACCATGGCGACAAGCATTGTACCTCTTGAAATTGCCGCTGTCATCGGCGCACTTCTTTGTGTCGTTACAGGCTGCCTTACGGAAAGACAGGCTTATGACTCTATCGACTGGGTCACTATTTTCCTCTTTGCCGGTATGATTCCGGTGGCTACTGCCATGAACACCTCCGGCGCAGGCAAATTGATTGCCGAATACACCGTAGCAGCTATGGGCGGCGATCCGTCACCGTACCTCATTACGGCAGTACTCTTTGCTCTTGCCGTTGTACTCACCCAGTTCATGAGTAATACAGCATCTAAAGCACTTCTTTGCCCGGTCGGCATTGCCCTGGCCGCACAGGTAGGCGCATCACCGAGAGCCGTACTTATGGCGATTCTCATTGCTTCCTCCTGCGCATTTGCTAGCCCTGTAGGCACACCGCCGAACACCCTCGTCTTGGGACCCGGGAAATACTCTTTCATGGATTACGTAAAATGCGGATCCGGTCTGGTTATAGTGTCCATGATTGTATCCATTATCGTAATTCCGATTGTATGGCCGTTCTTCCCGTAAGCCGGAAGTGCGGTAAAACAGAAATAAGAAAACCGTTATCCTCCATACCCGGGGATAGCGGTTTTTTCATGGAATAAAGAATAACAAGTATGAGACGAATCAAAAACAGTGAAATGACCCGCACAAAAATCGTGTCTGTCTGATAAAATCGGCGGTTATATTTTTCTTTATATATAGGCGTTCAAAATATATAAGGCGTTCAAAAAATATTTCTTCCGAGAGAAAATAGAAGCCGGTGAAATTTATTTTTCTTTGCACGGGTCTTTCTAATCCGTGTTATAATGAGTAAAGCGACTATGGTACGGATAATTATTTTTTTATAAAATGTACGAATACAACTGAATAGGAGGTTAATCTTGGCAAAATCCAGATTACAAATTATTCCCCTGGGAGGTCTGGGGGAAATAGGGAAGAACATGACTGCTTTCCGTTATGGCGACGAAATTATCGTAATAGATGCAGGCATGGCCTTTCCTGATGAAACAATGCCGGGGATCGATATTGTGATCCCTGATTTCAGCTATCTCATTGAAAACAGAGATAAGGTGAAAGCGATACTTATTACTCACGGTCATGAGGACCATATCGGCTCTCTGGCCTATCTTCTCCGCGATATTTCGGCACCGGTCTATGCGACACGCCTGACCTGCGGTCTTATCGAAGGGAAATTGAAAGAACATAAAATCGGTCGGTACAGCCTGAATGTGGTGACGACGAAAGAAGAAATGAAAGCCGGCTCTTTCAAGTTCGGTTTCTTCCATGTCTGCCATTCCATTCCCGATTCCTGCGGAATTTATTTACGTACCCCTGTAGGAACGGTAGTGCATACTGGCGATTTCAAATTTGACCACTCACCGATGGACGGCGAGCAGACGGATATGTATAAATTGTCCGAGCTGGGCCACCGGGGCGTTCTCATTCTTTGTGCCGATTCGACGAATGCACAAAATCCGGGATATACTTTGTCAGAAGCTGTTGTTTCCAAGTCGCTGAAGGAAGCTTATGGCGAGGCAAAAGGACGTGTCATTCTGGCAACGTTTGCCTCTAACGTATCCCGTATCCAAATGGCGGTAGATGCCGCTGTGGCATATAAGAGAAAAGTTTGTGTCTTCGGCCGTTCTATGGTGAATGTCGTGGGGATTGCCTTGGAAATGGGCTATCTCAAAGCACCGGAGGGAACCTTTATCGAGCCGGAAGAACTGAATCGTTACAGAGATGATAAAATCTGTATTCTTACCACAGGAAGCCAGGGCGAACCGATGGCGGGGCTGTCCCGTATGGCCGACGGCAGTCACCGGCAGGTGCAGATTCATGCAGGAGATACGGTCATTATTTCCGCCTCACCGATTCCCGGTAATGAAATGAGTGTGGGACGGACCATCGATCGTCTTATGCAGCTCGGGGCAAAAGTAGTCACTTCCCATTCCAGCCGCGTTCACGTATCGGGACACGGTTCACAGGAAGATTTGAAAACCATGCTTGCCCTTGTCCGTCCGAAATTTTTCGTTCCCGTACACGGAGAATACCGTATGCTTTGTGCCCATGCGGAGCTGGCAGAAAGCTTAGGCGTGAAAAAGCAAAATATCCTTATCGGCGAAAACGGTTCGGTCTTTGAATTTACGAACCGGAGCGGAAAAATTGTCGGAAAAGTGCAGGCAGGAGCCGTATTTGTCGACGGGCTGGGCGTAGGTGACGTAGGAAATATCGTCATTCGTGACCGTCAGCAGCTGGCTGAAGACGGGGTATTCATTGTCGTAATTGCCCTTGAAAAAGGAACCAACCGCGTCGCTGCAGGACCGGACATCGTTTCCCGCGGCTTCGTCTATGTGAGAGACAGCGAAGGCCTTATGAACGGCGCAAAAGAAAAAGTGGAGGCCGTTTTGGAACGGTGCAACACAGGCAATGTGACGGAATGGAATTTCATCAAGACACAAATCAGAGAATCCCTGGGACGCTATTTCTTTGAAAAAACAAAGAGAAGACCGATGATTCTTCCGATCATCCAGGAAATCAGATAAAACAGAAAGCCGCTTTCCTCATCAGAGGGAGGCGGCTTTTTTTATGCTTTTCTGACATGAAAAGAAAAAGAGATTATTTTTTATTGTGAGCAGACACGTAAAAAGGTTTCTTACAAAAAAGTATTAAATACCTGCCCGTCATTCTTGAACGGTGGTAAAAACCGCTATGACTGTAATGTAATGAAAGGAAATCGAATCAGAGTGAAGAATCCGGGCAAAGGATACGGATATTAAATGTTTTAACCTGTGTACGCAAGCATGCCCCTATCGCCTCGCAGGCTCAGCATTTCCCTCCGAGTTCGGGGGAAGCTGACACTAAGGAAAAAGAAATTATAGTTTTATAAATATATTAACTGTCAAATGAGTACGCAATGAACAGAATAGGGAGCGTAAGCTGTCCCCGCTTGTCGGGAAGCAAGCGAACCACTTTTCGAGGAACGGAGCGACGCTGTAAAAGTGTGTGAGACGCTTTGCCTTGGCTAAAGTGTCAACCGTCAGGTTGACGAAAGGGGCAAGTTGGAGTAAAAATGAAAAAATACGGCTTTATTTCTTGGCGCGTGGACAAATGACACTAAAGGCGGAATATATGATAAAATAAAGTTGTTATCCTTTTCTGTTAAGAAAACTTCTTTACATAAAAAATGCGGAAGATATTTTAGATAAATTTTATGTAGCGGTGGAGGTGGAAGTTTTGAATAGCGATAGCATAGGAAAATTTTGTGGAAGCGTTCTGCTTTCAGAGGATTGTTGGGATAAGAATAAACTGATAAAAGATCTTAGAGATGAGTGGAACATTGAAATCCCAAGTGAAGATTTAACAGATGAAGCTGACGATCCAATCGTTACAGATATCAATGGATATCGGGTGGTTATCAGTAAATTCCCGGCTCCCGTGCCAAACAAAGAGGCTGAAATCAATGCTTCCAATAATTATATGTGGAGGGAAGCGGTAGAGGTTACCAAAAGCCATAAGGCACATATTGTCGTTGCTGTCTTAGGTGATGGAGAAGATATAAAAGAAAGAGGACTTATTTATACTGAGATTGTGTCAGCTTGCAGCATGCAGGAAAATGCCATAGGCGTATTTACAAGCGGAGTGGTCTTTGAACCAAATTATTATATCGATTCCGCTCAAATGATTAAAGAACAGACATTGCCCATTTTTAACTGGATATGGTTCGGTCTTTATCAAACTGACAAGGGAATATCCGCATACACTTATGGAATGGACGTGTTTGGAAAGTATGAACTTGAGATAATAGATGCAGATGAAATTCCGGGGAAGCTAATGGAGTTTATATCTTCAATCGTATCATACATACTCCTTACGGATTCAGACCTACAGGATGGTGAGACCATAGGGCTTTCAAAAAAAGACAAGCATAAAATCACATTAAGCAGAGGTATTGCTCTTCCGGAGCAAGACACATTGAAAATTACCTATGAAGCGGAAACAAAGAAATCTTGGTGTAGGAAATAGAGAAACAATATGGACGGAGTATTTGAATTTTTAAAAGCACATTATCAATATGTGTTGATAGCAGGTGGACTATTATTTTTAATAGGTGCGATAAGAGACTGGAAATGGGTGTATCAAGCAACAGGAGGGGACAAGGCACGCCATGCCTTTATCTTTGAAGTGTGGGGCGAGAAAGGTTACAGAGTTTTCATAGGTATATGTGGGCTTATACTTGCGATTTGCGGTGTTGTGCTTTTAATGTTAGATAAAAGATAAATGAGTGAAAGGCAATAATAAAGAAATGGAACCCAGAAAATTATGTGAAGAAGCATGGCAAGAAATAGCAAGTAAATTCCCTGATTTTAAGGTGCTTGCTAAAGGCCAAAAATTAAAGAGAGTTGCTAAAAATAAAGATATTATTTTTGAAATATACTTTCAGGCAAGCAGGTACAATTGCGAATATAGCGTAAAATTTATTCCGCATATTGGTATTTACTCCAAATCCATAAAAAAGGTTGGTATCAATCATGGACTTATATATGGCGGGGATTTAGGCTCGTTAAGTTCAGGAAAACCGCATGAGTGGTGGCAACTTGCAGGTGCAAGCTATAAATGTACTGTGGAAGAAGTAAGCAAGCTTATTAAAATACATATTATTCCAATTTTTGATTATTTTGAGAACACTCAAGCCAATATTGATAGAATTTTAGAAGGAAGTTGTACATCAGCTAGTTTGTTATACTATATGTACTATTTTGCTGGGAAAAATAAAGCACAGCAGTATTTCAATAAATTTCTCAAGGAAAATAAAATGAAAAGTAGGTATATCAGCTTTTATGAATCATTAAAAAGTATACCTACAGAAAATATTAGTTTGAGTTATTCCGAATTTTCTGGAGCAATTATGATTAAATTCGCATATCTGAATGGTATTGAAATAGAAAAATAAAATTTATTAATGGGAAAAGGATAAAAACGATGGAAAAAGTATAATAACAAAACATACAACTTTCATCTTACAAATGAAATTATAGATGGATTTTTCGGAAAAGAAAATAGATTAAAAATGAGATAATAAGGAGTAATTATGAAATATCAAAAAGAAAACAGGAAAGAATTTTTTGCGTATATAGACAAGCTTACAGACGAAGATAAGTATACAGAATGTATAGATGCATTGGAAAGTATTTCAATCGGAGAAAGAGATTATAAGGTATGTTATCAGCTTGCTCGTGCATATCAAAACTTCGCTGTTATCGGTGACGATGATAAAGGAACTCCTAATTTCATTGGTGATAAGATGTTGTTAAAATCCATAGACACTTTAAATTCAGTTAGAGCAGAGGGTAAAGACAAAGCAGAATGGAATATGCGTATGGCATATGGGTATCAGTATTTAGCAGATGAGGAAGAAAAAGCTATTCCCTATGCAATGCGCTGGGCGGAGCTTGATCCTGAGGATGAGGATGCTTTGGGAGTTGTAAAAGAATGTAAAGAAGAAGTGGAAAAAAGAAAGCAAAGCGTAAATGCGGCTACTGAGAGGGTTATAACTCAAGAAACTGCCGAAATTGATGAAGATTGGGGCATTTATTTATGCAGAGCATTTGCCTGCGATTTGCCAGCTGTGATTAGGCTCAATTTAGCTCTTATGAACTTCGAGTCAACTTCTAACTACCCTAAAAGACTACGATTACAAATATTATATAAGAATGCTGATGACTACGGATTTCCTACAAGAGAAGAAGGGGAATATTTATATCCGGTAGAAGACGCCGTGTTAGAGATTATTGAAAAACATGGAGATATTTTGGCAGGCGTAGTGAAATGCGACGAGCGTGTACATATCTTTGCCTATGCTAAGAATGAGTCGGGTTATGCAGATGAAATATCTGAGATGATATCAGAAAACTTCCCTGATTATGTATACACATTGGCAGCAGTTGAAGATAAGGACTGGGAAATGTATTTTAAAGGACTTTATCCTGACAACTATGAATACCAAAGTATTATGAATATGAGGCTCATCGAGGCAATAAAAAATGATGGCGACAGCTTGGTACCAAGAATTCTTGAGCATTGTCTGTACTTTAAGACCGAAGAACAAAGAAAAGCATTTCTAACGAAAGTGATAGAAAAAGGGTTTCAAAAACTTGAATCGGAAAGTAATGATGACAGCGAAGCTTATGATACGGAATATCCATATCAACTTGTGGTCGGAAGAGAAGATGATTTTGAGAATATCGATGAAATTGTCTGGTATCTCATGGATTTGGCAGAAGAATATGACGGGGTCTATGATGGTTGGGGTTGTATTGCTGTGAAGTAGCTTAGGCATTTATAGTAAAGGGTAAAGTATGGAGTACGCAATAAATATATTAGAAAAAGAGAGAGAATTAGTTATAGTTTCCCTAAAAAATGAGGAAAAAGAACGCTTAACTAATCTAAAACAGTTGGATAAGGCGTTAGATTGGCTACGCTTGCTAAAAGAACAACAAATTGGCATGGTAAAAAGTATCAACTAGAGCGTATGCCTCCTATTGATGGGCGAGGCGGATTTTCTTCATATCGTATAGTTATTGATAATGAAACGGATGATATTAAGTTCTGGGAAGAATATAAGAAGGATGATGGTTCATCTGTATGGTTATATTCAGGAGATTATATTCTCAGAGAAAAATACTGGTAAAATATTTGTTTGAATAAGGTGGAACGAATGAAGAATAAAAAACTGATAGATGAATATAAAAAAGCTCAGGAAAAAGAATTTGAAGATAGCTTGCCCATGGAGAGACCGCTATTTTATGAATTATTTGATTACCTCGATGATAAATCAGAAACAGTAATAAAAGAAACATATTCTGACGAAGAACTAGAAAAGATGAGGGATAGTGCAGAAAATATTAGGGATCTTGCTTTGATTGATATATTGGCTTCTACTGGAATGAGAATAGGCGAACTTGTTTTGCTGAATAGAGAAGATATTGATTTTAATGAAAGGGAATGTATTATTTTTGGTAAAGGGAAAAAGGAACGAGTGGTTTACTTTGATGCGAGAACAAAAATACATTTTTCATCTTACAAATGAAATTATAGATGGATTTTTCGGAAAAGAAAATAGATTAAAAATGAGATAATAAGGAGCATTTATGAACGAATACAGATCGGGAGATACGAATGCTGTCGTGCTTGCCGGCATGTGCACCGCTCTTGCGGTGGTGCTGTCGGTTATCGGCTTTTATATGCCTCTTGTGTCAAGCGTCGTATTTCTCCTCATTCCTCTTCCCATTGCCTATTTGGGTATGAAAGAGGGCGTCCATTGGTCAGTGATTGTCACGGCAGGGGTCATGATTCTCGACTCCGTCTTTTTCGGTATCATTTCCGCCGCCTTTCTCTGTGCCATTTTCGGCGTTCTCGGTATTGTCATGGGAATTTGCTATAAAAATAAAATATCCGCTTCCGTGACCCTCATTGCAGGCGCTGTCGTCGTTTTGGCCGCTATCATCGGCGAAGCACTGGCGGCGATGTATATCCTTGATGTGCCGGCCGTGATTTTCGGCGGCACCGCCATGGACCAGATGGAACAGGAAATGATGGATCAGATGAGCGGTTTTTACACAGGCGAACTTCTCGTCCAGGCGCAGGAGAACGTGAAACAAATGATGGACGTCATCAGAAAATCGCTTCCTTTTGCTACGGTAGGCGCTTCTTTCTTCTACGCTTGGGCATCGATGACACTGGGGAAAATGATTTTCGGCCGTATGGGAATCAAGGATATTCCCGTACTTCCCAAAGTGGAACGGTGGGAATTTCCCCGGTTTTTTGTCGTACTTTACGCCGTTTCCGTGGCTATGCAGTTTTTCCTGAAAGACAATCCCACGTTTTCTGTCATTCAATATAATATCGGGCTGGCCTGTATTTTTGTATTCTGGCTTCAAGGCGTGGCGACCCTTTGGTGGCTGCCTCATAAATACCCGATGATCAGACCCATCCGCTGGATTGTGATTGTTTTATCCGCTTTCATGGGATTCATACAAATGTTTCTGGTTCTCATGGGACTTACCGACATGGTTCTGTCCTACAGAAGAAAAAGAAATTATGAATAATATTTCCGTATACGGCCGTTTCTTTTTATGGAAACTGCCCTTAGCAAAGCTCTTTGAGTAAGAGAGGACATTATGCTCAGTGATATTTGGGTATACAAAAAAACATCAAAAGTGATGATTATCCTGCTGCTTCTTGCCGTCGTTGTTTTGGCTACGCAGAATTGGCAGCTCGGCATGCTCCTTTTCATCATCGTTGCCGCCTGCATTGTCTGGATGAAACGGTGCGATATGATGCAGGAAAAAAAGCTCATGCTCTATCTGGACAATTTGTCCGCCGGGGTCAGTGCCGGGACTTCCTATGCCGTCAGAAATCTTCCTCTCGGGATTGCCGTTATGGACGAGAAGAAAAAACTCGTCTGGGCAAACAGTGTATTCCGTGCATGGATGACCCGTGCCGAAGAAGGCATGCCTTTCCGGGAAATTTTGCAAGGACAGAAAATGTCCCGCCTTTGGGAAAAAACAGGCTGGCTTGACGGCTACGCCGAAGGAAAATTTTACCGTATATTTTATAAATTCCTTCCCGTCGAAGACGAAACCGACGAACCCTACATGGTGTTCTATTTCATGGACAGGACCGATGCCGACGAGGCGATAAAAGATGCGGAAAAATCAAGACCCGTATTCTGCCTCATTCGTATCGACAACGCCCAGGAAGTGACGGCGGAAATGACCGATGCGGACCGCTCTTCTCTTATGGCGGACGTGACGGAAATGGTACTGAACGCCTTCAGCAAGGAAGAAGGATTCATCAAACAATACAGCTCGTCGGATTTCGTCGCCTGTATTTCCGCAGAAGCCCTTCAAAAAATGATGAACGAAAACTTCGATATTCTGGACCGGGTACGGGAAATACATACAGTAAACAGAATTCCCGTCACCCTCTCTATCGGTATCGTAAAAAGCGGGGAATCTTTTGCCAAGCAGTACGAAGAAGCCCAAGTTTCTCTCGACCTTGCCCTGGGCCGCGGCGGTGACCAGGCGATTGTCCGCATAGGAAAAGACGTGAAAGCTTTCGGCGGAAAAGCACCGACTGCGGTCAGCAATACCCGCGTCCGTGTCCGTGTCGTCGCACAGGCATTGAGAGAACTGATTAATGAATCCGATCTCGTTCTTATCATGGGACATGCCCACGAAGATTTTGATGCCCTTGGCGCGGCGGTAGGTGTTTCCCACCTTGCCAGAGCGTCCGGGAAAGAAGCCCATATCGTACTTTCGAAACAGGATGACACCTCGAAAAAGATGATAGAAGCCGTCAAAAACAGCGGACTTGCCGAAGGACTTCTCATTGACGAAAACAAAGCAAAAAATCTCGTTACGGAAAAAACCATTCTGATTATCGTAGACACCCATATTCCCGAACTCGTGGCCGCTCCGGAAATTCTCAAAAAAGTAGAAAAGAAAGTCGTTATCGACCACCACCGCAGAGCAAAAACCATGATTGCAAGTCCTCTGCTCACCTATATGGAACCTTCTTCCTCATCGGCCTCCGAACTGGTCACCGAACTCATCCAGTACTACGGCGGCGAAGAAGAAATGAACGTTCTCGAAGCATCCTGCCTCTATGCAGGCATGGTCGTTGATACGAAGAGCTTTGCCGTCCAGACAAGCGTACGCACCTTTGATGCTGCCAGTTACCTGCGGCGCTGCGGTGCGGACACCGCGCTGGTGAATAAACTCTTTGCCGTCGACATGGATTTCATCAAAGTCAAAGCGGCCGTCCTTGCCCACATGCAAGTCGTAGACGGATTTATGGTCTTTGCCGAATGCCCGGAAGGCACGGCGGACTCCCAGATTATTGCAGGACAAATCTCCGACTTCCTTGTCAAAGTACAAGAAGTGCGGTGCAGCTTCCTCTTCTACCACACGGAAAAAGGACTCTGCCTCTCCGCCCGCTCCAACGGGAGCATTAACGTCCAAGTCATTATGGAAGCCCTTGGCGGAGGCGGACATCAGACCGTGGCAGGGGCCCAATTCGGAGAAGAAGGAAATACAAAAACATTGACCGGCGAGATTATCGCCCTGGTCCGTAAACAAATAGAGGAGGAAAAAGAATGAAAGTAGTACTGTTACAAGACGTAAAAAAATTAGGGAAACGGGGAGACATCGTAGAAGTTGCCGACGGATACGGAAGAAATGTACTGATCCGCCGCGGTCTCGGTGTAGAAGGAAATAAAGCAAATATCAATACCGCCAACCAGAGGCAGGAAGCGAAAGAATTCAAATCCCAAGTGGCTGCCGATGAAGCCGTCATTATGGCCTCCCAGCTAAAAGCCGTCAAAGTCGTCATTCCCGTCCAGACGGGAGAAGACGGACGCATCTTCGGAAGCGTCACCGCCAAAGACATCTGTGATGCTATCGAAAATCAGTACAAATTTAAACTGGACAAGAAAAATATCAAACTGAAAAACCCGATAAAAACCACGGGAGAATATGACGTGGAAGTATGGATACACCAAAACGTAACAAGCGAAGTGCACATCTCCGTAGTAGCAGAATAGAGAAAAATCCCGCCAAACAAAAGCGGGATTTTAAAATGGGAAGAATGAAGACAAACAAGACAGGAAATAGAAAAAGGACCGCCCTGTGACGGCAAAAGTGAAATGCGTTTTATAAATGGAATTAAATGGGAGGTGTCACAAAAAGGAAAGAATATCAATCGTAAGCTGTCCCCAGACACGGGGAAGGTGTCAGCGGAGCTGACGGAAGGGGCAAGTTGGAGTAAAAAGGTAAGAAATTTTCCTACAGAACAGTATTAACTGCTTGCCTGTCATTCTTGAACGAAGTGATGGCAAGTGAACCATTTTTCGAGGAGCGGAGCGACGCTGTAAAAATGAGTGAAACGCCATACCCGACCAACGGGAGCGGTAAGAATCTGGCATAGGTTACAGGTATTAAATGCTAATGTGAATCAGACCAATTTTCAGATAAATCATTCCATGCAGGATTTACGCTGTTAATCAGTTCTAGCTTTTTATAATGACACCAGCCCTTTAATACCTTTTCTCGGTGAATGGCATACTTTACGTCACTAAATCTTTCAAAATAAACCAATAGGCAAAAATGATATCTTTTTGTAAAGCCGGGGTGTATACCATTCTTATGTTCATATAATCGTCTTTTTAAATTATTAGTCACTCCGACATATAAAGCATGCTTCCTTTTTGTTGTGAGAATATATACATAATATTCCACTCTATTTCTCCCCATATAAAAGCTCTCGTGAAATCAGAATAATTATATCATTTAATAAGAATTTCTTATAGAACGGTATTATATTCTTGCCTGTCATTCTTGAACGGTCGTAAAAAGCGGTCGGGAATAGTGTTATAAAAAAGTATGGGAAAGAGTGAAGAATCCGGGCAAAGGTTGCAAGTATTAAATGTGCTTTCCTGTATGCGATGCCGGATTCTTCGCGAACACGCATTACTCTACTATTCGGTTCTATTCATTTGCATACTTCCACCGCTCAAGAATGACGGCAGAAGTGAAGTACGTTTTGTAAATGGTATTAAATGGGAGTTGTTACGAAAGGAAAGAATGAAAGGTGTAAGCTGTCCCCGGACACGGGGAAGGTGTCAACCGACAGGTTGACGGAAGGGGCAAGTTGGAGCAGACACGAAAAACAGTTTCTTACAAAGCGGCAATAATCGCTTGTCTGCGAGAACGGGAGAAGCCGACATTTAAGGAAAAGAATTATAGTTTTGTAAGGATAAAAAGGATTCTGTATTCCAAAAGACTAAGCACTTATTTGTAAAATATTGACAGATAAGTTATAATTAAGAAGTGGAATTTGACTCTGAGTTCCGCAATCATGGAAAAGGAAGAAAAAAGCAGAGGAAACACGGTCACTCGGCAAGACCTTCCTTCTGCATGACGAGTATGTACAGAGTCCGTTTTTTAGTAGGAGGAGAAAATCTATGAAGAAGATTCTCGCAATCGCTGCAGCAGCAGCACTCACAACCGGCGTATCCGCATACGCTGCAAATCCGTTCTCTGATGTATCCACCAGTGACTGGGCTTACCAGGCAGTAGCCGATCTTTCCGATCAGGGCGTTGTCATCGGTTACCCGGACGGTACATTCAGAGGAGAAAGAAACATCACCCGTTATGAATTGGCACAGATTGTTGCCCGCATGATGGCCCGTGAAGACCAGCTGAATGCAGAACAGAGAGCAACTCTGGAAAAACTGGCAAACGAATATGCTGACGAATTGGCAAACCTCGGAGTCCGTGTATCCAAGTTGGAAAAGAAAGTCGGTAACCTCTACTGGTCCGGCGATGCTCGTATGCAATACCAGCGCAACCTGGACGGTCTGAGAGACCATGCAGATACATGGAACGGCCGTATCAGAATTAATGCGGATGCGGAAGTGAATGACAAGGTCACCGTTTCCGGCCGTTTTGTCAACGAATTTGATTTCCAGGACGGAGCAGGTTCCAATACAGAGATGGACCGTATCCATGTCCGTTATGCTCCGAGTGAAGCAGCATATATCGACATCGGTCGTCAGGGCGTAGCTCTCGACAAGACCGGCGTATTCTGGGATGAAGACGGCCGTTTCGATGGTGTCGTAGCAGGCTATGACACCGGCAAAATCGGTCTCGAGTTCGGCTATGGTCGTTTCCAGGACGCAATGGCGTATCACTTGAGAGACTTGGATGAAAATCTCCCTGAATTTTCTGCTGCTGAAGCATGGTATGGTAAAATTTCCGGCAATGCAGGTCCTGTAGGACTCTCTGGTTTCTATTTGGAAAACAAGGAAGACTTTACACACGAAAATGATTCATTGCGTGATACAAAAGTCTGGGGTGTCGGTGCTAACTTCGGACTCGGTCCTGTAACCGTTGACGGTGACTATGTAGAATCCCGTGGAAAATTGAACGGAGAAAAAGAAAAGGCTAAACTTTGGACGGCCGGTGTCACTTTCGGTGAAGTAGATCTCGATAAACCTGGTTCTTTCAGCATCGGCGCACACTATGTGGATGCAAAAGCCGGTTCTATCTGGTTTGGTAACTCCGCTCTTGATCTGACAGATCACCTTCAGTTCGCATCACTTGCTGATGTAACTTTCTGGCAGGCTAAAGCAGGCGTTGCACTTCAGAAGAACCTCGAACTCGATGCCTACTACAGCTTTGCTGCTGATGTAAAGGGAATAAATGAAGATCCGAAAGATGCTTGGGGCGTTGAACTGAACTACGCATTCTAATGAATCGGATTCACAAATAACAAAAAAGACCTCGCAAGGGGTCTTTTTTGTTGCGTGAAATAAAAAAATTCTATCCGAAAAAACACAAAAAAGTCGTCCCGTATGGTTAAAAATGAAGATAAGAATAGAAACCGCAAGCCGTCCCCGGATGTCGGGAAGCAAGCGAACCACTTTTCGAGGAGCAAAGCGACGCTGTAAAAGTGAGTGAGACGCTAAATGACTCGCACAGAAAAGCCGTCGGAAGGGGTAAGAACAAAAATATAGAAATGGCTCGTATAAGAAAGCTGTCCCCGCTTGTCGGGGAAAGTGTCAACCGACAGGTTGACGAAAGGGGCAAGTTTGAGCAGACACGGATAAGCGGTTTGTACAGAACGGTTTAAATATTTTCCTTCGTATTCGAGAGAGTGGCTGCCCCTGAGAGAAAAGTAATAACTCAAAGATATTCCGAGAGCATATAAAAAATATAACTAACAGGCAAAAGGAAAAATCTATAGCCGACTGTGATTCAAAAAGATTAGAAAAAATTAAAACGGGAACAGATATTTTTGGGAAAAAGGAACTTTAGAAAAATCAGCATTCATCGGTTGAAAGGATTTTTTATTAAAAGTAATTATAAAAACAAAAAGGAATTATTAAAATAAAAAAACAAAAAATCCCGAAGAAAGGCGACAATATAAGGGAAAAGCGTACCTTGAGATTGTTGCAAATTTATAAAAGGTATGCTACATTGCAAATAGCGGTAAGGATATCCTTATCTTATTGCTTATGGAAAAAGAAGAAATCACGGAGGAAACACGGTCACTCAGGGAACTTCTTCTGAAAATCCATATCTGTCAAGGATAAAAATTTTTTTAGAAGGAGCGATGAATATGAAAAAAATCCTCGCAATCGCTGCAGCAGCAGCACTCACAACCGGCGTATCCGCATACGCTGCAAATCCGTTCTCTGATGTATCCACCAGTGACTGGGCTTACCAGGCAGTAGCCGATCTTTCCGATCAGGGCGTTGTCATCGGTTACCCGGACGGTACATTCAGAGGAGAAAGAAACATCACCCGTTATGAATTGGCACAGATTGTTGCCCGCATGATGGCCCGTGAAGACCAGCTGAACGCAGAACAGAAAGCAACTTTGGAAAAACTGGCAGGCGAATATGCTGACGAACTGGCAAACCTCGGAGTCCGTGTATCCAAGTTGGAAAAGAAAGTCGGAAACCTCTACTGGTCCGGCGATGCTCGTATGCGTTACCAGAATAAAACAGACGGTAAAGATGATAATTGGGACGGCCGTATGAGAATCAATGTAAAGGCTGATGTCAATGAAAGCACCACTGTAAACGGTCGTATTTCTACCAATATGTATTTCAAAGATGCAAAAGATGATGATGGCAATGTACAGATGGATGTTCTCAATGTAAGACATCAATTCGGTGATACAGCAGCTGTTACTATTGGTCGTTATGGCAATAACTTCGGTAACCAGGGCGGCTGGCTCTACGGATCCGGTGCAGGATTTGACGGTGCACAGGTACAGTTCGGTCTCGGCAAATTCGGTGCAACCGTAGGCTATGGCCAGTTCAATGCCGGTGCAGCTAAGGATGCAGATGTACTCTATGCAAAAGGCATGGCTGACTTCGGCGTTGCTAAACTGGATTTGAACTATGTGGCTGACAAAGATTCTGCGAAGGATGAAAGAGCTGAAATCATGGGTGCCGGCCTTGTAGTTCCTGTTGAAGATTTCCGTGTATTCGGCGAATACTGGAAGAATACCACAGCAGATGAAAATGATAAAGCATGGAACGCAGGTATCGGCTATGGCAAGATGAACCTGAAAAAACCGGGTACTTTCAGCATTGATGTAGCTTATAATGATGTGGATCAAAATGTTTACTTCGGCGGTACCGGTTTGGGAACCAATGCATTGGACTACCTTAAAGATGCAGACAATGTTACTTTCTGGAATGCTGTTGCAAAGGTAGCACTTATGAAGAACGTTTATCTCCAGGGTGAATATGCATTTGATGTAGACGCAAAAGACGTTAAAGACGAAGATGATGCTTGGGCAGTATCCCTGAACTACAAGTTCTAATTTGAGAATCACTGCTTCCAATCAAAGAGACCTCTTTCGGGAGGTCTTTTTTGATGTGTAAAATCAAAGCCGGTTTCTGCTTATTTAAAGAAAAGCAAAGAATGAAAGGATTAAATGCATTTTCACTGTGTACGCACACTTGCCCCTATCGCCTCGCAGGCTCGGCACTTCCCTCCGTATTCGGGGGAAGCGAACGACTAAAGAAGAAAGAATTCATGATTTTTATATAAATTGAAAGACGTTATTGCTGATTTATCCCAAACCAAAGAATACAAGATGCAAGCTGTCCCCGCTTGTCGGGGAAAGTGTCAGCGTTAGCTGACGAAAGGGATAAGTGTGAGCAAAAACGAAAGAAATATTTTTACAGAATGGTATTAAATACCTGCCTGTCATTCTTGAACGGCGGTAAAAATCCGTATGGCTGTAATGTAATAAAAGGGAATTGACTCATAGTGAAGAATCTAGGCAAAGAATACGGGTGTTAAATACGCTTTTTGCGATTATCCTATGCCGGATTCTTCGCTAAGAGTCACATTATGTTTTTTCCTTTGTCATCATTTCGATTCTGCCCGCTGCTCAAGAATGACGGCAGGGGTGAATTGCGATTCCTTATTCTTTGTCTGTTGTGTCAAAAGAAAGAATAAGGAATGCAAGCCGTCCCCGAATGGCGGAAGGGGCAAGTGTGCGTAGAAATGAAAAACAGTTTCTTACAAAACGGTATTAAATATCTGCCTGTCATTCTTGAACGGTGGCAGAAAGCAATCGGGAATAAGGTGAAGAAAAAGTGCGGGAAAGAGTGAAGAATCTGGCAGAAAATGCGGGTATTAACGGCTATTTTTTTATATGAGTAAAAACGAAAAAGAAATAAATGACTCAAGCAGAAAGCCGTCCCCGCTTGTCGGGGAAGGTGTCAGCGGAGCTGACGGAAGGGGCAAGTTGGAGAAGAAACGAAAGAATAGAAATACGTGTGAGCAAAACACAACAACGATTCTAACCTGTGTACGCACCCTTGCCCCTATCGCCTCGCAGGCTCGGCACTTCCCTCCGTGTTCGGGGGAAGCTGACAACTAAGGAAGAAAGAAATTATAGTTTTTATTATTTTATATACGCTTAAACGGGCGGTGTACGGGTTATTTCCTGAAGGGGTTATCTGTTTTTTGCATACATGAAACCATACATCTAAATATTTAATAGTAAATCGATAGGCTTGAATGTTTTATAAATACCTGATATACTATACTCATCAAATTTGAATGAATGAGGGACTACTGTGTGAATATATGACAGGCTATTTCCTTCATAATAATGATTTGTGTATATTCTTTCGGACTTCCGGTCAATCGTAAAAACTCCGACGGAATCTCTTTCATCGTTTGGTGAAAGATCCGGGATTGATTCCCGGCATTACATTCCCTATTTTTTGAAAGGCGGTTTATTTTATGGTCAACGCAAAACTTCAAAAACAGTACGGTCTTTTTATTGATGGTGAGTTTGTTCCCGCATCTGACGGCGGCACGTTTGAGGCACATAATCCTGCCAATGGCGAGGTTTTGGCTGCTTGTGCAGAAGCAACTAAGGAAGACGTAGATAAGGCAGTAGCGGCAGCCCGCCGTGCATTGGCTTCCTGGCGTCATACTTCTCCGATCGAAAGACAGAATTATCTTTTGAAAATTGCCGATATTATTGACGAGAATGCAGAGCATCTCGCTTTGGTGGAAACTTTGGACAACGGGAAACCGATTCGTGAAACGAGTGCGGTAGATATCCCGATGGGATCCGATCATTTCCGTTATTTTGCAGGTTGTATCCGTGCCCAGGAAGGGACGGCAACGATGCTTGATGACAATACCATGTCTCTTGTGATTCATGAACCTATCGGTGTTGTGGGACAGGTCATTCCTTGGAACTTTCCGTTCCTCATGGCAGCATGGAAATTAGCGCCTGCTCTTGCCGCAGGGGACACGATTGTTATCAAACCGTCTTCCCATACTTCTCTTTCCATGCTTGAATTTGTAAGACTGATTGCCGATGTTCTTCCGAAGGGCGTTTTGAATGTCATTACCGGTGCAGGTTCTAAATCGGGACAGTGGATTCTCGACCATCCGGATATCGACAAACTGGCGTTTACCGGTTCTACGGAAGTGGGTGCCAATGTATATAGAGCAGCAGCAGATAAGCTGATTCCCGTAACACTCGAACTTGGCGGTAAGTCGGCAAATATGATTTTTGACGACTGCGATATCGATCAGGCCGTAGAAGGGGTAGCTACAGGGATTCTCTTCAATCAGGGACAGGTTTGCTGTGCCGGCTCCCGCGTATTTATCCAGGAAGGTATTTTTGATGAATTCCTGGCTAAATTGAAAGCTACTTTCGAAGGGGTCAAGGTAGGCGATCCGACAGATCCGCAGACCCAGCTGGGGGCACAGATTTACAAGAAACAGCAGGAAAAAGTACTGAGCTATATTAAACTCGGTCTGGACGAGGGCGCAACTCTGGTGACCGGCGGTGAAAGATACACCGATAACGGCTGTGATAAAGGGTTCTTCCTGAAACCGACAATCATGATTGCTAAAAATAATGCAGCCCGTGTTTGCCAGGAAGAAATCTTCGGACCGGTTGTGGTAGTGCAGAAGTTCAAGACAGTAGAAGAAGTTATCGAACTGGCCAATGACAGCGTATACGGTCTCGGCGGCGGTGTATTCACAAACAATCTGAATACGGCTATGAAGGTAAGCCGCAGTGTACAGACCGGCCGTGTATGGGTGAATACATACAATGCCATTCCTGCAGGTGCTCCGTTCGGCGGCTACAAGCAGTCCGGTATCGGCCGTGAAACGCACAAGGTCATGCTGGAACATTACAGCCAGACAAAGAATATTATGATCAACCTGAAAGAAGGAACGACAGGACTTTACAATGTAAAGTAACCGGAAAGGTCAATTTCCGGAAATAAGAGACCGCCACTCAAAAGACAGGGTGGCGGTTTTCGTTTTTTTATATAAAAAATAAAAACTATGAATTCTTTTTCCTTAGTTGTCAGCTGTCCCCGATTTCGGGGAAAGTGCCGAGCCTGCGAGGCGATAGGGGCAAGGGTGCATACATAGGTCAGAACATTTAATACTCGTATCCTTCGCCAGATTCTTACCGCTTCCGTTGGTCGGGTATGGCGTTTCACTCATTTTCACAGCGTCGCTCCGCTCCTCGAAAAGTGGTTCGCTTGCCATTACTTCGTTCAAGAATGACAGGCAAGTATTTAATACCATTCTGTAAGAAACTTTCTGCCGTGTCTGCTCCAACTTGCCCCTTCCGTCGGCTTCGCCGCCACCTCCTCCGACAAGCGGGGACAGCTTGCGGATTGCATACTTTCCTTTATCACGAGACAATAGGAGGACAGCTTTTGGAATGGCGGTTTTGTTTTGTGACGGTCATGACGTCTTTTTTGTGTGAGTCATTTCCTTATTTTTTGGTTTTGCTTATACAAAAAGAGCAGCAGGGTGTTTATGCCTCTTTCTGCTCTTTTGTTTTCCTTTATTTCTCTTGTCTGAATTATACTTTTTTGTAGACTTTGACGATTTCTCCCATGTACACGCTGTGGTTGTCATTGCTGTGACTGCCGCTGTTGTGTTTCATGTAGATTTCCTTGTTGGTGTAGTGGTCCTCCGTCAGTTCGGCGGTGTAGATTTTTTTGCAGACGAAGACGAGATCCGCTTCTTCTATGGCGGCGGCACCGTCTAAATCTATGGGGTGCAGACCGGAATTTTTGTATTTGTCTTCATCTCTGCCGGAGTGGCGGCCCATGTAGCTCATTTGCGGCTTATAGTCTTCGGAAAGGCAGGACAGGGTGAAATAGTCCTGACTGTCCAAGAATGTTTTGGTGAAACGGCTCTGCCGGATATAAACAGTAGCGATTTTTTTTCTCCATATCTGGCCGAATGTGCCCCATGTGACAAGGAGCGTATTACACTTTTCTTTCTGCCCAGCCGTGACAAGGATATATTTACTCCAGTCGGTAAAGGGATTAAAGCCTGATTCTTCAGGGGCGATTTCTGTGAATTTCATCATATCCTCCTCTTGATACATTAATATTTCATATATTGTATTATAACAAATATTGGAATAAAGAGGAGAAAAAAAGGGAAAATACATGATAAAAAGCGGGAAATACTTGACTTACCGCTTGATGAGGTTTTACCATGAAATGGTAAAAATATTTATTTGTAAACTTTGGAACAGGAGGTGAAAGCGATGACACAAAATGAAAATTGGAAACGGATTGCCTATCTGATGTGCGGCATCCAAGTGGGAGCAGGAATTGCGATGATCGGTGTCATGGCATTCTTACCTCTTTTTTTGGGGGAGCTTGGGGTCAATGATCCGGGAGAGGCGGCCTTTTGGGCAGGGCTTATATCGGGAGTGACTCCTTTTATGATTGCTCTGAGTGCGCCGTTTTGGTCACTCGAGGCATCACGGCGGGGACCGAAGCTGGTCATGTCGATAGTTTTAGCGGCAGCGATTGTAACGGCTCTTCTTTGCGCGGTAGCGACAGCTCCGTGGCAGGTACTCGTGCTGCGTACGGTGCAGGGACTGGCAGGCGGATTTGTGCCAATCGGTCTTTCTGTGGTGACTATGGTGACTCCTGAGGAAGAAACGTCAAGATTCCTCGGTTATTTCCAGGCGTCTATGGTCATGGGCATTATGTTCGGCCCTCTGGCAGGCGGACTGGTGGCGGATACGTTCGGGTACCGCATGCCATTTATTTTTTTCGCCGTCCTGGCGATACTCTGTCTGATCAGTTTGCATGTCTTCATGCCTGATATACGGGAAAAACCGGCGGAGAAAAAGACATCGACGTGGAAAGAATTGAAATATTTCATAAAAATTCCGCTTGTCCGTATCATGGTGGGCATGCAGTTTCTCTGTAATTTCGGAATTACCGGTATCGGACCGATTCTTCCTCTTTATATTAAGGAAATGATGGGCGGCGATGCGGATTTGATTGCAACGACGGTGGGAATCATTATTTTTCTTGCCGGCGGTGTCAGTGCGGCCTGCTCACTTTCCGTAGGCAATGTAACGGCGCGGATACCGATGAAAAAAGTGCTTCTTGCGTCTACATTTTTTGCGGGACTTACCTTTATCATGCAGTATCTGATGCCTAATATATGGGGTCTCGGATTCTTCAGGGCTGCGACAGGCTTCGGTATGGGATTCATCATGCCGATTGCCAATACGTATATCGCCGAGTCGGTGCCTCCGGAAAAAAGGAGCATCGTATTCGGTATCGTTTCCAGTGTCACCATTATGGGGAATGTGGCAGGTCCCGTATGCAGCGGAGCGATTGCCATGACTTTCGGCTACAGCTCGGTATTCTGGCTGACTGCCGCCGCTTTCATGGTGGCCGGTCTGGTCATTTGGTTCAATCTGCGGGGCAATCGTTGCTGATATTTCTTTAAAAAGGCGGATATTCCGTCTTTTTTGCGGAGAAACAATTCCCGATACAAGAAAAAGGAAATGAGTTTGATTCTCATGTTACAATACATACAGAAAGGAGTGAGAGCATGCTCATTCGTGAACGGACAGAACAGACAGAAAGAAATATATTAAGCCCCCGGGCGGCTTTTGCAGACGAAGCGGAGCGGGGAAGAAAGGAAACGGAAGACCCGATCAGAACGGCTTTCCAGAGAGACAGAGACAGAATTCTTCACAGCAATTCATTCCGGCGGCTCAAACATAAAACGCAGGTATACATTGCCCCCAAAGGCGACCACTACCGCACCCGTATGACCCATACGCTGGAAGTGGCACAAATCGGGCGGACCATGGCAAGAGCACTCCGGCTGAACGAAGACCTTGTCGAAGCCATTGCGATGGGTCATGACCTGGGACATACCCCGTTCGGCCATGTAGGCGAGCAGGCCCTCCGTGATGTGTGCGGACATTTCGAGCATAACGAGCAAAGTTTGCGGATTGTCGATGCACTGGAAAATGACGGAAAAGGACTGAACCTGACCAAAGAAGTGAAAGACGGTATTTTAAATCACTCGGGAAATTTGAAAGCCCGTACTCTGGAAGGCAGTTTAATCAAATACGCCGACCGTATTGCCTATCTTTGCCACGACTATGACGATGCGGAAAGCATGGGCCTCATCTCGGCGGACAAGCTCCCCGAAAGAGTACGGAGAGTTCTCGGGACGACCCACTCCTCCATGATTACCGCCATGGTGGAAGATCTCGTTGCGAATTCGGCGGATCAGGACAGCATACACATGAGCCGTGAAGGAGATGAAACGCTCCTCGAATTCCGGGAATTTATGTTTTCCCAGGTCTACATGTCAGAGGCCCTCATTCCCGACAGAAAAAGAGGGCACGATGTAGTCGTCATGCTCTACGAATGGTACATGAAACACCCGGATGAAGTTCCGGAAAAACAGAAAAAACTGGCAGGCGGAAATATTTCCCTTGCCGCCAAAGACTACATCAGCGGTCTTACCGACAATTTTGCCATCAATTTATTTACATCGAAATACGTTCCCAAATACTGGAATATATAATCCTTATTTCCGGCGCCCTCCCGATAAGAGGGCGTTTTTTAATAAGAGAAAAAGAAATATAACCGGAAAGAATATTATATATAAATTAAAGGAATTTTATTATTTCATAGAATATAAGCTACAATAAAAGAAAAGGAAGGGGGAAAACGCATGACGGGCATGATAGACGAAACGACACTCTACATATGGCGTGGGCTCGGAATTATTGCCTCTATGGCTGTTATTTTCTTTATTTTCCAAATGCAAAAGAAAAAGATTACCCGCCTGAATACATCGAACCGCCATTCCGCCATCGTTCTTCTCTACAAAAGACATGCAGGAAATACAAACTATGCGAGTATCAATGAAATCACAAGAATTGACGGCCTTAAAGCAGAGCCGTTTCTCTACTGTGTCGGCGTTCCGGCGGTATACCTGGCACCGGGCGAGCATGTCATCGAAGTGAAGGCTTCCTGGTCCCGTCATATCCGCGGCCAGCGGTTTAAGGAATACAACGTGGGACCGAGAAATGTGCGGGTAGAAGTGAGTCATGGAGAAATCTGGTCGCTCGAGTACCAGATAAGGGAAGACAAATTCGTTTTTTCCAAGTGCAATACAAAGAAAATGTTCAAGCGGGCATAAGAAATCAGAGAAAAATCTGACGTTCCGGGAAATGCCCGCTTTTTTTATGCCGTTTTATTTTTTCAAACAGACAGGAACGGTTTTTGTGTGAGTCATTTCCCTGTTTTTTGATTTTTCTTTTCTGAAAATCGGAAAATATGTTTTTATTTTCTCAAAGTTCATTCAAAAACGGACTAAAAGGTAGAAAAAACGAGCGAGATATAACAAATGGGAATAACTTGTATAAAACACTGGAAATTGGGGGAAAATAGTCATATAATCAAATCAGAAGGAAGGGAAACCTGAATTCAGACCGGTCACATATATAAAGGATTTCACTGGAAATAATTTTATAGAAGGGAGAATCGCCATGAACCACATGTATGATGCAGTTATGAAAATGGAACAATTACTGGAGTCGTATGAACGTCTGATTGGAGATGTATCGGATTATATGAGAGAGAACGGCATTGATTATACCGATGACAACTCTGTACATCCGGCTATTATGGTCTATGATGAAGCGGGCCGTATTTATTCCCGCCTGCTCCATACGAGAAGATTGGAGGATCTGCTCCGTCTGGAAGGGGAATATAATTTCATGAATGCCATGGTGGCAGAAATGAAAGCAGGTGCGTGGACAGGTTTGCTCACGGACGGAAAATACAGCACGAAAGCTGTATAATGTAAAAAAACGGCACATGTCGCAAGGCATGTGCTTTTTTATTGCTTGTTTTAAGAGAGGAAATCGCAAAGTCGTGCCGGGATTTACTGAAGGGATAAGAAAAAGCAGCCCCCGCAGGAGCTGCCTTTATGAATAAATCAGCCGAGAATTTTTTTGACGATTCCTTTATGGATTTTTACACCGTTCGGCAGGGCATCGGTATTGAAGTGCATTGCCGGGTCATGAAGTCCGGGTTGTGCATCTTCACCCAGTGCAACGAAGCCTGTTTTCAGATCCGGCCGTTCTTTCGGATACCAGAAGAAGTCTTCTCCGCCTGCTGTGGTGATCGGCGGTATGCATGCTTTTTCACCGAGTTCTTCTTTGATGACTTCGGCAAGCATATCGGTGATTTCCGGGGTGAGAATGGAGGCAGGAACCTGGTTCATCACGGTGACTTCTGCTGTTGCGCCGATAGATGCGGCAGCGTGTGTGGCAGCAGTTTTCACTTTTTCAATCATCAGTTCCATGACATCATTGTCCTGGCTTCTCAGGTCGAAGGTGATGGTCGCTTCTCCCGGGACAGCGTTGGTAACGCCGCAGTCGGAATGAATTTGTGTAGCTTTGATATTATAGACTACATTCGAGTTGAAACGCAGAGCATTGACGGACTGCACGACGAGGCAGGCTGCATCTAAGGCACTGATTCCCAAATAGGGGCGGGCACCGTGGCTCTGTGCGCCTTTGATGTCCACTTTCAGGTGGGAAGCGGCACTGTAGTAAAGGGCAGGCGCAGCTTCTCCCGTGCGGCATTCCTGTATGGGACGGCCGTGCATACCGATGAGGATATCTATATCATCGATAACGCCGCCTTTCAGCATGGAGAAAGCGCCTTCCGTTGTTTCTTCTGCCGGCTGGAAAACAAGTTTCAGTTTTCCTTTTTTGACAAGTTTTTCTTCCATAATTTCTTCAGCGGCAGCAAGAAGCATGGACATATGGCCGTCGTGGCCGCAGAGATGGGCGGCACCGCCGTCTTTGGTAGCGAGAGCGTCCATGTCCGCACGGAGTCCCAGTACGGGACCGGGCTTGCCGCTGTCTAAGACACCGACGACACCTGTACCGCCGCCGACGCCTGTTTCCACGTCATAGCCGAGTTTTTTCAAGACGTCTGCCACATAAGCGGACGTTTTTACTTCCTGCATTCCGATTTCCGGAATGGAATGGAGATAGTTGAAGTGTTTCATTACATTACTCATACAATAACCTTCTTTCAAAAAGTTAATTAAAGAAAGGAATAATTAATTTCATGGCAATCATACCGACAACGGCATTGAAAATACTGATTACCATGAGGAACGGCCAATATTTCTTCGGAACATCCGCTACGCCCAAAAGACGGCCCATATACTGTACCTGTGAGGCCATAAGAACGAGGGCGGGAGCAAGAATCGTGATGTGCTCGCCGTTCAAAAGGCCGGTGCTGTACAAGGAAGCCGCCACGCCGACACCGGCGGAGCAGGAGAGCCAGGTGGTGAGAAGGACGAGAATCGATTCGCCGGGAAGGCCGAAAAGATTCATCACCGGTCCGAGCCACTGGTTCAGGAAATCCATAACGCCCAGAATATTTAAAATGTAAGCAATAACATAGGCCATGAGAATATTGGGAACCAGATTCTGGGTGGCCAGGTTCCAGCCTTTGCGGCAGCCGTTGACGAAGATATCAAAAATATTTTCACTCGCTGCTTTTGTTTGTTTCGTTTCAGTTGTCATAAGTAAAGTCCTCTTTGTAAAATTTATCCAGTATAAAGCGGCAAATGATAGCGCCTACGAATTTCATGATGGTGATAACAACCAGGGGAATGATAATCGGGCAAATCATAAATCCGAATAATGCACCGACAATGGCGAAGTAGTTGTTAATAGCCCCGGCACCGGAATACTGCCATGCCGCAATGATTGTCTTTTCCCGTTTATCGATGAGATTCTGGTCGTACAGTTCTTTTGTGAGAACGGCCCCTGCATCGGTGCTTTGCATGTCCGTAATGAGTGCCAGACCTGTCAGCCCCGGTACGTCCATGAGAGGCTTTAAAAGCGGGGTAATCAATTTGTGGGCTGCCGAAAGCGCCCCGTAGTGGGCAAAAACTTCAATGCATCCCAGTGCCAGCATGACGGACGGAATGAGAGAGAGGGCAAAGAGGAAACCGCCTCTTGCACTGATACCGCCGGCACCGACGAAGGTATTTTTTGCAGGATCCTTCATTGTCCCGAATTTACCGATTAATGTCCCGAAATCGAATGCTTTCAACCATTCGGCGCCCTGGACGGACGCCATGACGCCGGCGAAAAATAAAATCGCACAAATAAGAGCAATCATGCCCTTCACGCCGACCTTAGGCAGCTTGGACAAGGATTCTTTTTTTTGTTCTTCTTGTGTCATAACCGTTCCCTTCCTTTAAAAACAGAGTGAATAAAAATTTTTCTCCGCTTATACTGCATAAAAGCAGACCGCATCAGAAAAAAAGATATTTTTATTATATAAAAAACAAAAGAAATGTGCAATTATCGGAGAAAAAGCATAATTTTTATCTGTTTTTTTTAGTGCCGATATATTATAATACATGAAATAAACAGATACATTTATAGAGAGGCTGTGGTGGCGGAAATGAATTTACTTCAGGAAAAAATAATTAAAGAGGGCGTTATTAAGCCGGGGAACGTTTTGAAAGTGGACAGTTTTTTGAATCACCAAATCGACGTTCCCTTTATCAGTGAATTGGGAAAAGAATTTAAAACCCTCTTTGCCGGTAAAAAAGTAGACAAGATACTTACCATCGAAGCATCGGGGATCAGCATTGCCTGTCTCACCGCCATTTATTTCGGAGTGCCTGTTCTCTTTGCCAAAAAATCGGCAGGGAGCAATATGGATAAAGACATGTACGAAACGGAAGTCCACTCCTACACGCACAACAAAACAAACCATGTAGTAGCCTCAAAGAAATATCTCAGCCGCGGAGAGCATATCCTCATCATGGACGATTTCCTTGCCAACGGCTGTGCCGTAGAAGGACTGATAGAACTGGTAAAACAGGCCGGCGGCATCGTGGAAGGTGTGGGCATCTGCATTGAAAAAGGATTCCAAGAAGGCGGCGACCGTCTCCGTCAAAAAGGCTACGACCTCAAATCTCTTGCCATTATAGAAAAAATGGATGCCGCTACAGGCACCATTACATTCCGCTAAGGAGACACCATGGAAAACAGGGATTCTATTTATGAATTTCACGGAGATATTTCCGTAAAAAAAGCTGTTCCTTTCGGACTTCAGCATGTACTTGCCATGTTTGTGTCCAATATTGCACCGATACTCATCGTGACCGGGGTGGTGAAAATGCCTGCGGCAGAAGCGGCCTCGCTCGTACAGGCAGCCATGATTATCGCCGGCGTCGGCTCCATGCTCCAACTGTTTCCCTTCTGGCGGATAGGAAGCGGACTGCCCATCATCATGGGAATCAGCTTCACCTTTGTTTCCATCTTCTGCGTCATCGGAACGAAATACGGCTACGGTGCCGTTCTCGGAGCGGCTCTTGTAGGCGGAATTCTTGAAGGAATCTTGGGACTCGGTGCCGCCTGGTGGCGGAAATTCGTCCCGTCTATCGTATCTGCCAGTGTCGTTACCGCTATCGGATTTTCCCTTCTTCCCATCGGAGCCAATTCCTTCGGCGGCGGTTTCGGAAATCCTGAATTCGGCGACTGGAAATACCTGACCGTCGGCACGATTACCCTCATATCCTGTCTCATTTTTAATATCAAAGCAAAATCATTCTACAAACAACTCTCCGTACTTTTCGGGCTTGTCGTAGGATATATAGCGGCGTTCTTTTTCGGCATGGTCGATTTGACACGCATGACAACCGTTTCCGTTCTGTCACTTCCCGCACTCATGCCTTATGAACTTGAATTTCACGCCGACGCCATATTTTCTGTATTTCTTATCTTTTTAGTCTCTGCCACGGAAACCTTGGGAGACACTTCTGCCTTGGCTGCCATGGGATTCGGCAGAGAAGCGAAAGACAAAGAAATATCGGGGGCCATCACCGTTGACGGATTCGTCAGCAGTCTGTCCGCCCTCTTCGGATGTATGCCGATTACCTCATTCAGCCAGAACGTAGGCCTCATTGCCATGACAAGAGTAGTGAACAGAAAAGCCATTGCCTGCGGAGCGGCCATTATGATTCTTGCCGGATTTGTTCCTGCCTTGGGAGTCATTTTAGCTTCACTGCCCGATGCCGTTCTCGGCGGTTGTACCCTCATGATGTTCGGTTCAATCGTGGTCAGCGGCGTAAGAATGATCAGCCAGTGCGGATACTCAGAAAGAAATATGAGCATCGCCGCACTTTCCCTTTCCATAGGTCTGGGATTCACACAAACTCCGCAAATATTCCGTCTCTTCCCCGATCTCTTCAGAAGTGTCTTTGCAGAAAACTGCGTAGCCGTCGTATTCATCGTAGCCATTCTGCTGAACCTTATCTTCCCGAAAGAAAAAGAAGAGCTGAAAATTGTAAAATAAAACATAAAAACAGAGCCCCGCAAGGGGCTTTTTACATGGCAAGAAATAAGCTAAACCGGAAAATAAAGAAGTGACTCAAGCAGAAAGTCGTCCCCGAATGACGGGAAGCAAGTGTTGGTAAAATAAGAAAAGGACTCTATCAGGAAAGCCGTCCCCGCACACGGGAAGCAAGCGAACCGCTTTTCGAGGAGCAGAGCGACGCTGTAAAAGTGTGTGAGACGCTTTGCCTTGGCTAAGGTGGCGGCGTTAGCCGACGGAAGGGGCAAGTTGTAGCAGAAACGAAAGAAGATTTTTACTTGTGTACACACCCTTGCCCCTATTGCCTCGCAAGGCTCGGCACTTCCCGGCCAAAGGCGAAGCGTCTCATTGTGTTTTCGCGTCGCTATGCTCCTAAAAACACAATTCGCTTGCCACCGGGTTCGGGGGAAGCGAACGCTAAGGAAGAAAGAAATCATAGCTTTTATTATTTAAATACGCTTTTGACGATAACCCATGCCGGATTCTTCGCTAAGAGTCAGATTATGTTTTTTCTTTCATCATCATTCGTATTCTGCCCGCCGCTCAAGAATGATGGCAGAAGTGAATTGCGTTTTCGAGAAGCAGTAAATAACTTTTGCCTAAAAAGGAAAGCATAAGAAATGAAAGCCGTCCCCGCTTGTCGGGGAAGGTGGCGGCGTTAGCCGACGGAAGGGGCAAGCGTGAGCAGACACGTAAAAATGAAAATAAGTATGAGCTAAACCGAAAAATATTGAAATGACGCATGCAAAAATGATGAAAGAGATAAGTTTCACCGGAAACGAAATGTCATTTTTTAAAAGGATATTAAAAATGTAAATAAAGGTATCAAAAATAGTGAATTTTTTATAATAAGTAGATACAATATCTTGATATATCTATTTTATATATGATAGAATTAGTTAAAGTTATAGAAGGAGGGCACTATGACAAAAGATGAAATGAAGAAAGCCGTTTGCCGGGCGATTGATAAAGCGGCAGAAACGATTCATAAGGTCGTACTTGATATTGAAAGTGAGCCGGAGCTCGGTTTCAAGGAAACGAAAACGGCGGCCAAGATAGAAACGTATATGCGCAGTCTCGGACTGGATCCGAAGACGGGGCTTGCGCTTACGGGAGTCAAGTCCAAGGTCGCCGGAAAAGAAAACGGACCGACTATTGCAGTACTTGCCGAACTGGATGCGGTAGGTACACCGGACAGTCCGAAAGCGGATCCTCTGACGGGAGCAGCCCATACATGCGGACATTTCCTGCAAATGGCGTCCATGCTGGCGGCAGCTACAGGGATTGTCAAGTCGGGCGTGATGAAAGAACTTTCCGGGAATGCCGTATTTTTCGCTGTACCTGCTGAAGAGTATGTGGAAATTGATTACCGCAAACGCTTGAGAAAAGAGGGAAAAATTCATTTCATCGGCGGCAAGAGCCAGCTGGTCTATGAAGGTCATTTCGATGATATCGATATGTCGATGATGATGCATTCCCAGGGTAATGCACCGGAAAAAGCCGTATTTATAGGAAAATCAAGTAACGGTTTTGTCGGAAAGACGGTGCAGTATGTGGGCAAGACGGCACATGCGGCAAACGCACCGCATGAAGGAATCAATGCTTTGAATGCGGCCTGCCTGGGTATCATGGGAATCAATTCTCTCCGTGAAACGTTTAAAGAAGACGACATGGTCCGTGTCCACCCGATTATCACCAAAGGCGGCGATTTGGTGAATAATGTGCCTTCCGATGTGCGTATGGAACTCTATGTCCGGGCGAAGACGATGGATGCTATCGACAAACAGCATAAGCGTGTCGATGCGGCGCTCCGTGCTGGTGGTATGGCGGTCGGTGCGGAAGTGAAAATTGAGACACTGCCCGGTATGTTCCCGCTTGCATGCAGTGAAAATCTGAATAAGATATTCGTCGATAATGTAAAAGAAGAAGCACCGGATACGGAAATCAGGGAAGCCGGTCACTTTACGGCCTCCACGGATATGGGAGATATTTCCCATCTGATGCCGAGTATTCACCCCTTTATCGGCGGAGCGGACGGAGGACTTCATACCAAAGAGTTCTGCGTGACCGATTTCGAAGCGGCCGCACTTTCTCCGGGAAAAGCCTTCGCCATGAGTATCATTGATCTACTTTTTGATGATGCAAAGCTGGCAAAGGACATACTGGAAAAGGAAAAGCCAATTTTGACAAAGGAAGAATATTTAGCGAAGTTAGACGGTTATTTCGAAGGGTAGTAAAAAAGGAAGAAGGAGCGGAGATGAAAAATATCAAATTGCACTTGATCGTGCTGGTCCTGGTTGTGATATCGGAATTGATAGGAAATATTACAATCGGCGTCGGTATCGGTAAAATCGTACTTTTGCCGATGATGTATGCATTAATTATGGGAGTGTTTACAGCACCGCGGTTTACCAAAATTTCAAGTGAAAAGGAAATCCATGTGGCAAGCGGACTTTTGGGTGTCACGCTGATGCTCCTGATGTCCCGTTACGGGACTCTTGTCGGCCCGACACTGCCGAAAATTCTGGCTGCATCGCCGGCATTGATTTTGCAGGAATTCGGCAACTTGGGAACGGTACTCATCGGGATACCGCTTGCCGTATTTATCGGACTGAAAAGAGAAGCTATCGGAGCGGCCCACTCGGTAGCCCGTGAACCGAACGTAGCACTTATCGGGGAACGGTACGGACTGGATGCACCGGAAGGACGGGGCGTCATGGGCGTTTATATTTGCGGTACGGTTATCGGCACGATTTTCTTCGGCCTTATGGCAAGCGTAGCTGCTTCTTACCTGCCTTTCCACCCGCTCGCGCTGGCTATGGCGGCCGGTGTCGGCTCGGCAAGTATGATGACCGCGGCAGTAGGATCGCTTTCTGCCATGTATCCGCAGATGGCAGACCAGCTGGCGGCTTTCGGGGCAGCAAGTAATATGCTTTCCGGTCTTGACGGACTGTACATGAGTATCTGGATGGCGCTCCCCATGTCGGAATGGCTTTACAGAAAATGTTACCGTATCAAATACGGTGAATATCCGCCGGAAGCGGAACCGCATGATACTATAGAGGAAGTACCGGCAGAAGAGGAGGAGACAAAATGAAATTAACGGAAATATTACAAGTTCTCCTGATTACCGGTGCCATGTCACTCGTTGCGAATGTGGTAGGCACAAATAATCCGCTCGCCCAGGCGATTCCGGGCATGCTGATTCTTATCGTTATCGCTTTTATCGGTATGTGGCTCGGCCGTGTTCTTCCGGGACATATTCCGGGAGCAGCCTACATCGTTACCTTAGGTTGTATCGTTACTTATCCGGGATTTCCTGGAAGTGACATTATCAATTACTATGTAAAGAATGTAGGATTCCTGCAGCTTTGCACACCGATTCTTGCTTATGCGGGAATTGCCATTTGCAAGGACCTTGATGTCTTTGCCAAGAGCAGCTGGCGAATCGTTCTTGTCAGTATCGTAGTATTTGTCGGTACCTATATCGGATCGGCCGTCATTGCCCAGGTCATTTTAAAGAGTATCGGTCATATTTAATCCGTATCATAAAAAGAAAAGCTGTCCTCATCACGGGGACAGTTTTTTATGTGCATCATTTCGTTATTTTTTGGTTTAGCTCATACTTATTTTCATTTTTACGTGTCTGCTCACACTTGCCCCTTCCGCCGGCTAACGCCGCCACCTTCCCCGTGTGCGGGGACGGCATACGGTTTGTATTTTATCGTTTTATTCCAATAACAGGCAGGTAATATTACCGAAATACGAATATCGCCCCTGCCGTCATTCTTGAGCAGAGGTAAACACACATAAAGAAATCAAATATTAAAAACAGATTGTTATGAGTAGCGAAGAATCCGGCATAGGATATCGTTTAAATGCGTATGTGCAAATATTTTAAAAACTATTATTTCTTTTCTCCTTAGAGTCAGCTTCCCCCGAACTCGGAGGGAAGTGCCGAGCCTGCGAGGCGATAGGGGCAAGGGTGCGTACACAGGTCAAAATCTTCTTTTGTTTCTGCTCACGCTTGCCCATTCCGACGGCTTCGCCGCCACCTTAGCCAAAGGCAAAGCGTCTCACACACTTTTACAGCGTCGCTTTGCTCCTCGAAAAGTGGTTCGCTTGCTTCCTCCGACAAGCGGGGACGGTTTTGCGTTTCCTATTCTTTTCTTTACGGACTCACACAGGAGTTACCATTTTTATAAAACTGTGTTTTCCGCATATAAGACGGGTTGGCAAATGCTTTTGCGGCGGGTATACTCAAAGGATAGAGAAAGGAGCGGCGTGATGCGGCGTTTATTTTTATTTCTTTTTTTGTGGACGGTCTGTTTTACTGCAGGAGCAGAAGAGGCAGTGCCTGTTTCCGGCGGAGAGCGTTCATTTCCGGAAAATCATCAAAAGATAGAGACGGAGAACGGAGAGGACCGTTTTTTTATTTTGACGTGGAAAGAAAACAAGGAAGCCGTATGGTATGATTTGCAGATATTTCCTGAAGAGGAATTTTTCGGCCGTAAAGAAATGAAGCCGCCGGTATACACCAATTCCCATGTGTTCAGAAACGGGATTATTTTGCCCGGCTCTGTTTTTTCGTCTTATAAGGGGCGGGGCGGTTTGTATTTCCGTGTCCGCGGTATCGGTTTGGACGGAACGGTCATTTCTGATTTTTCCCCGCCTTGTGATTTGAAAAAAGCGGCCCGTTTTTTGCAGGAACCGGCTCCTCTGCCGAGGGTGCATTATCACGAGGGAAACGGCACGGTTCTTCTTTATCCCGCTTATTCTTTTGTTCCCGTTCCCGGCGCGGCGGCTTATGAAGTCGAGGTGGCAGAGGAAAAGACGGCAGAAGAAACGGGGGAGATGTTTGATTATCCCGTTTACAGGGACGTGGTGACAAGTCCCGATTTGTTTGACCCTTTTCCGCGGATAGGGACGTTTTACTGGCGTGTCCGCGGTCTTGACGAGGCGGGTGAACCTTTGGGGACATGGAGCAAGCCTGAAAAAATCGTGAATGATCCGTCGGAAAAACGTGAGGTGGGTATACTGGGAGACAGTATCAGTCACGGCGGCGGGCGTATGGCTTACAGTCCTGCCGACTGGTCGTATAATTACGCGGCGTATCTTGATTTCCCGGTCATGAATTTTTCACGCAGCGGTGATGAAACGTCCATGATGGCCGAACGGTTTGCAAGGGACGTGCTTCCTTTTCATGTGCGGTATCTGCTTATCCTGGGCGGGACAAATAATCTGCGTCTCGGGAAATCGGCGGACTCGGTCATCAGCGATTTGCGGACGATAGGAAATATGTGCAGAGAAGCGGATATCATTCCCGTATTTCTCACGCTCCCGCCGATTGATCCTCAGCGGATAGAAATGTATTATCACCAGAAAACCGCGGAAGACTGGAAAGCCTCGTTCCAAAAAGTGAATGACTGGATTCGCGGAGAGCTCCATATCGACACGGCGCTTCCTTTTGAAAGTTATGAAACCATGCCGGCCGGTCTTGCCGCCGACGGACTTCATCCCGATGCCAAGGCCAAGGAAATGATGGCGGCGGTGATTAACAGGGAAATGAAAAAAATCATGGCGGCGGAAACGGAGAAAAAGCAGTCTGCTTCTGCAGAAAAAAGAGGAAAGACTTGAAAATTTTATAAAGGCAAACAAAAAAGCGTTCTCACGGAACGCCTTTTTTATTTCCTTTATCTTCTGATTTTCAGCTCTGTCCATGCTCTGTCATACAGGGGAAGAACTTCGCCGAGGTCTTTTATCCATTCGCCGAGGGGGATATATTTTTTGGCGGCCTTCAGCATGGGATCATTCTTGTACTCTTCCGAGTGGTAGGGTGCCGATTTTGTATTCGGGTCATTGTAGCCGATGTATTCGTAATTTTTCGCACTGACTTCAGGGTCATAGAGGTAGTTGATAAATTCTTCGGCCAGTTCTTTATTTCTTGCTCCTTTGGGAATAGCAAAAGTGTCGGCCCAGATGACGGCGCCTTCTTTGGGAATGACGAAAGCGATATCAGGGTTTTCCCGGTAGGAGAAAGAGGCATCACCGGACCACATCATACCGATCCATGCTTCTTCGGCAATAAATTTTTGTTTGATTGTGTCCGTATCATACGCAAGAATCAAGGGAGAAAGACGGTAAAGGTCGTCCAGGGCTTCTTTGATTTCCTGCGGATTTTCGGAATTGACGGAGCGGCCCCGTTTTTTGAGTGCCATACCGATGACTTCCCGATTGTCATTCAGCAGAATGAGCCTGTCTTTGTAGTCGTCATTCCAGAGATCGGACCATGATGAAGGGGCCGTTTTTATATATTTTTTGTTATAGGCAATGCCCGTAACGCCCCAGGTGTAGACGACGGAATAGCGTCCGTCGGGGTCGTAAGGCGGATGTTGGAGCGACGGGAGAATATAGGAAGTATTGGGCATTTTCGACTTGTCCATTTCTTCAAGCAAATCCAGTTTCAAAAGGGTGGATACCATGTAGTCCGACGGCTGGATGAGGTCGTACCGTGAGCCGCCGGCGTGAATCTTTGCAAGAAGTTCTTCATTACTTCCGAATACGTCATAGTTAATTTTGCAGTGATATTTCTTTTCAAAGTCCGCCAGTACTTCGGGGGAAAAATTATCGGCCCAGCTGAAAAGATTCAGCACCTGCATGTCCTGCGTGTCTGCGGTTTTTTCTTCACCGCACCCTGCGGCGGTAAGGAGAAAAAAGGAAAGGATAAAGGAAATGATTTTTTTCATGGGCGTTCCTTTCATAGAAGTTCTTCCTGTTCATGTTGCTGTTCCCGCCGTTTCAGATGTTTGACATGAAGGAAATCGGCGAAAAGGACGAGAAAAATTTCCACGAGAATCATCAGTGTCGAAAGGGCATTGATTTCAGGGGAAATACCCCGTTTGACCATGGCGTAAATGTAGAGGGGAAGAGTGGTGGAATTCGGACCGGCGACGAAAAAGCTGATGACAAAATCGTCGATGGAAAGCGTAAAGGCAATCAATGCGCCGGCAACGACACCGGGCATGATGAGGGGGAGCGTCACATAGCGGAAACATTGCCAAGGCTTTGCATACAAATCGCTCGCCGCTTCTTCGTATTCCGTTTTCATACCTTCCAGGCGGGCACCTACCGTAATGACCACAAAGGAAAGGCAAAACGTGATATGCGCAAGAATAATCGTCGTTTTTCCTAAAGACAGTCCCGTCTGGGAAAAAAGAACGAGCAGGGAAAGACCCATGACGATTTCGGGAATCAGAATGGGAAGATAAATGAAACCGTTCAGCAGATTTTCAAAGCGGTATCTGTACTTGTGGAGAGCGATGGCCGCCGTCGTACCGAGAATGGTGGAGACCGCCGTGGAAACGGCACCGACAAAAAGAGTATTCAGCAAAGCCTCCAGAACCTGGCGGTTTTGGAAAAGAGCGGCATACCACTTGAAAGTAAATCCCGTCCAAACCGCATTAAGACGGGAGTCATTGAAAGAATAGAGCGCCAGAATGAGGAGAGGAAGGTATAAAAAAGCGAGAACAGCGAGCGAGTAGGCAAGAAGGACATGATTACGCCAGGTTTTTTGCATGGCCGTTTCCTCCTTTCCGTACATTGATGGCTTTGTAGTAAAGGAAAATCAGGACCAGAGAAAGAAGGGCGAGCAGAATGGACAGCGCCGATCCGAAAGGCCAATCCCGGGCGGAAAGAAACTGGTTCTGTATGACATTTCCCACAAGAGAGGCCTTTGAGCCGCCCATGACATCGGGAATGACAAACATACCGAGAGAAGAAATAAAAACGAGTATCGTTCCGGCGGCAATACCGGGCATGGTGAGAGGGAGCGTGATTTTACGGAACGCTCTGAAAGGAGAGGCCCCGAGATCCGCTGCCGCTTCCAAAAGCCGGTGATCAAGCTGCTCGATAGATACGTAAACGGGAAGTATCATAAACGGCAAAAGCGCATAGACCATGCCGACCATGACAGCGCCTTCATTATAAAGAAACTGGACGGGCAAATCCACAATCCCCAGTTTCAGAAGAATCGTATTGATGACACCTTGGGTGCGGAGAATAATGACCCACGCATAGGAGCGGATAATAAAATTAATCCAGAAAGGAATCATGCAGAGAATCAGTCCTTTTTGGCGAATCTGCGGCGGCATTCCGGCGATGTAGTAAGCAAGGGGATAGCCCATGAGAATCGTGCAGACTGTAGTAACGGCGGCTACAAAAAGAGTCTGTGCAAAAATAGAAATATAAAGGGCATCAAAAAAACGGGCGTAATTTCCGAGAGTCCAGCGGAAAATAATTTCTCCGTAAGGCGTACGGCCCGACAGGGACACGGCGATGACAATCAGCATGGGAATGACGAAAAACACCACCAGCCACAGAAGAGAGGGCGTGAGAAGAAGTTTGCCGTTTTTATTCATTTTTCACGATAACCCCGTCTTTCTCATACCACCAAATCCCTACACGGTCACCGATTTGCCAGCGTTTTACATCATCAAAATACTGGTAAGCGATGACTTCCTGTCCCGAGTCGTCAAGAATGATGAAAACCTTATCAATCGTGCCGTAAAAAATGACATCGTCAATTCTGCCGAAAAGACGGGGCGCAGGATGATCTGCCGAAACATCATGTTCGCCGCAGAGATTTAATTTTTCCGGCCGGAGCGCGAGCGTCGTATTTCCGAAAGTAAAGAAATTACTTTCCCCGATGAATTCGGCGACAAAAGTCGTTCTCGGGTGATGATAAATCGTATCCGGATCATCATCCTGACAGATTACGCCTTCATTCATGACGACGATGCGGTCACTCATCGTAAGAGCCTCTTCCTGATCGTGAGTGACAAAGATAAAGGTAAGGCCCAGCTCTTCCTGCAAATCTTTCAATTCAATCTGCAGCGTTTTTCTGAGCTGGTAATCAAGAGCTCCCAAAGGTTCGTCCAAAAGGAGCATTTTAGGATTATTTACAAGGGCACGGGCGATAGCGACACGCTGCTGCTGTCCTCCCGACATCTGGCCGGGATAACGCTTTCTCAATTTTTCAAGCTGAATGAGTTTCAGCACTTTCGCGATACGCACTTCCGCTTCCTCTTTGGCAACGCCCTTCATTTTCAGGCCGAAACCGATATTTTCCTCCACCGTCATATGGGGAAATAAAGCATAATTCTGGAAAACCGTATTTACATTTCTTTTATAAGGGGGAAAGTCTGTGATATCCTGCCCGTCAAGAATGATTTTTCCCGACGTGGGACTGTCAAGACCGGCAATGATGCGGAGCAAAGTCGTTTTTCCGCAGCCTGAAGGACCGAGAAGGGTCAAAAACTCACCGTCACGGATAGTGAGATTCAAAGGCGGAATAATGATATGGCCATCATAGCGTTTGGTAATATTTTCGAGTCGCACTAAATCTTTCATTTCTGCTGCGCCACGACCTTTCTGTTACAAGCTGGTAAAACATGAAAAAGGAAGCCAACTCAACCCGGTCACGAGGCCGGTTATTTCTTTTTACACCGTCTTCCGCAAAATATTCACGGAAACGGATAAAAATCCCCTTTCGGGATTACCCATTGAATCGGTTTCCTTTACCGTCTTTTTAATTATACAAGTATTTATATAAAAATAAAATGCTTCAGAAAATATTTTTCCTAAAAAATAAAAGAGAAAAGAATTTTTTAGGAAGATTCTTTATAATTTTTTAAATCATGTATGTGTTCTTTGATTTCCCCTATATTTCTCTTTATGTTTTGCACTGTGTCTTTTACGCCTTTTACACGGGGAAGAATGTCCGTGGCGCTGTGAGAGTCGCCGGTGAAATCAATGGGGCCGAGCGTTACTTTGCCGTTTGTGATATGAAAGGCATCGGTCGTGAATGTGCCTGCTTTCGTTTCAATGGACACGTTGTAGAAATCAAGAGCCTTGCCTTTATTATGGAAAGCGCCGCTGATTTTCCGGAAAGGAATTAATTTATAGTGGCCGCTTCCGGAAGAAAAAGTGCCGGAAGAAATGGTTTTTTTTGAGTTGCCGTCGCAATGAATTTCTCCGTCAAGGTCGACATAGCAGGACATCTGTATGCTTTTGGCGGGATAGCGGGCATCGAGATCGAATCCTTTGACATAAATGTCGTAGGCTCTCGTATCGATATGGTAATTTCCGTAGGCCTCCAGCCTTCCGCCGTAGACACGGCCGGTGACATTGGTGAAATCAAAACGCCCTCCGCGGTAGCGGACATTTCCTTCCACTTGGGTGAAATCAAGAGCGGGAATGGAAAGTGTTTTCATCGACAGGTGGCCCAGGGCAAGCGGACGTTTGAGCGGACCTGTTGCAGTGGCGGTAAGATCCATTTTATCGCGGATACTTTCGCCGAAACCGAGAGAAGACGGATCGATTCCCGAAAAAACGGCATTCATGTTCACTTCATGCTCAGGACGGGTCATGTCGATATCCCCGTAGAGGGACATACCGTCGCCTACCGCCGTGCCGCCGAACGAGCCGGAACGGAAATCAAGGAAAAGAGATTTTTCCGTATCAACGGAAGCGTGAAGATTTACATGGGAAAGAATAAAATGCCGTGTGTCATAAAAAGCTTCCATACGGCAATTGTCCAAATGGAGTTGAAACTTCATTTTATTTCCGTTTCGTGTGAAGTTTTTGATATGGTCATCCAAAGTCAATTTCTGTCCGGCCGGTTCATTCGTTTTCTTTTCGGGCCGGGCAATGAGATCGACATTCATGTTTTTATCGAAATACAGGGCAAAAGAAGCATCTTTCAGCTTGATATCCGAAATGGCGGTGGCCCGCAATTTACCGCGCAGGATATCCCAGGGACGTACCTTCATACGTACCTCGGGAACAAATAAAATGGGACGGTTTGCTTCATCATTCCACTGCAAGTTTTTAAAAAGCACGTAACCGGCGATATCGGCAGAGATTTTTTCTGCCGTAATCGTCCCTTTCAACATATGCTGTTTTTCTACGGCATAATTAAAAATCTGTGCTGCCGCAAAAGCTGCGATTTGTGCCACCAAAAGAAGTCCCACTGCAGCAGTGAGAAAAAATACAGCCATCCGGCGGATTTCTTTTTTATGGCGGAAATAAAAGTCAGTCATAGTCCTTATCCTTTGCTGTTTTTATTGTAATGCAAAAACGGAGTGAAAGATAGGATGAGAAGACGCGGGAAAATCATATTTCCTTTCTTTTTCTGGAGCATTATGGCCGTATTCTGCTATAATATAAGAAAGGGAGGGATACATTATGGATAAGGTACATATTGATTTAGGTGCAAATTCCTATGATGTCATCATTGACCGGGGACTGATCGGCCGGACCGGAAAAGAAATCAAGGACCTCACAGGCGCAAAAAAAGCGGTCATTCTCACAGAAGCGGGCCTCGACAGACTTTACGGGCAGGACTTGAAAGCACAGCTCGAAGCGGCGGGGATGGACGTTCTTATGATGGTACTTTCTCCCCATGAAAAAACACGGAATTTATCGGTGGTCAAAAGAGTTTACGAAAGTCTTGCCGATTTCGGGATAGAAAGAACGGATCTCCTGGTAGCCTTGGGCGGACGTGTCGTCGGTGATGTGACAGGCTTTGTGGCCGCTACATTCCACCGCGGAATGAATTATGTGCAGGTACCGACCTCACTGCTCGCACAAATCGGAAGTGCCATCGGCGGTAAAGTATCCATCGATTTAGGGAAAAAGAAAAGTTTAATCGGTGCTTTTTATTACCCCAAGGCCGTGTATGTCGATCCCGGCTTGGTAAAAACACTGCCGGTGCGCTACGTTCACAACGGACTGGGAGAAGCGGTGAAAGTAGGCTGTGTATCCGACAAAGAACTGTTTGAAATTTTTGAAAAAGCCGGTACGGAAGAAGAAATCTTTAAGAAACTTCCGGAAATTATACGGCGTTGTATAGAAATCAAATCACGTCTTGTAGAAGCGGATCCGGCGGATAAAAAAGAAAGACGCATTCTCGACTTCGGTCATGCTATCGGAAGGGCGGCAGAAAGCTATTACCGCTTTGACGACCAGGCACTTACCCACGGAGAAGCCACGGCGGCAGGCATGTACATGATGACCACAGCATCGGAAATGCTGGGACTCACGGAAAAAGGAACGGCAGAACGCATCGAAAAAGTGCTGAAATTCCTCGGACTTCCCACATCACTCGATATTCCCGCAAAAGACCTGGGCATGCTGATAGAAGCCAACGGCCGTTTCGGCAAAGACACCGGAGAAATTCCGTTGCTTATGGAAATCGGGAAAGGCTATCTCTATAAAGGAGATATAGAAAAAATAAAAAAATATCTGGGACTGGACTGAAATCATTTTCAAAAAACAGGACAGAAACAAGGGCAGGCACAAGCCTGCTCTTTTATGTATAAGATAATAGAAAAAAGAAGCGAAACCGCAAGCCGTCACTGCGTGACACTAAGGAAGAAAGAATTCATAGTTTTTATTATTTAAATATGCTTTTTCGGTTATCCTATGCCGCGGATTCTTCGCTAAGAGTCACATGATGTTTTTTCCTTTGTCATCATTCCGACTTTGCCCACCGCTCAAGAATGACAGCGAGAGAGAATAACGTTTTTCAACAGCACTAAATACCTGCCTGTCATTCTTGAACGGTCGTAAAAAGCGGTCGGGAATAGAGACATAAAAAGTAAGGGAAAGAGTGAAGAATCTGGCAGAGGTTGGAGATATTAAATGTACCCATTGCCGGATTCTTACTGCTTCCGTTGGTCTGCCCGCCGCTCAAGAATGACGGCAGGGACGAATTGTATTTCCGCAGGTTGATAACGATTTCATGAAACCGCGGGTAGAAACTTAAAAAATAAAATTATATACTGAATACAGATTGTCATAGAGCAGAAATGAGGAGTGAAATGAATATTTCTAAAATAGGGAAATTTTTTATGAATATCGCTTTGGTGTGCGGCCTTCTTGCCGTCGCAGGGTGCGGTATCCCTGCCGAAAAAGACGGAGCTTCCGTTGCCTATCAGGTGACCGATGAATTCGGGCATACTCTTACTTTTACGAAAAAACCGGAGCGGATTTATGCCTCCACCTTGGGACTGAATGAAATACTGATTCATCTCGTCGATTCCGGACGGATTACCGCACTTCCGCAGGAGGCGTACGATGAAAAGGATTCGCTGATTTATGAAGAGGCGCAAAAAGTAGGAAGAAAATTACCGGAAACACTCAGTACGGAACAGATTCTGGCGCTGAAACCGGATCTTGTAATCATGCAGACCGCGGGCGACAGGGATAAAGCTGCCACACTCCGTGATATGGGGATACCTGTTTGCGAGATGAAACCTGCCCTGAATTATGAGGGCGTGGTCAGTCATATCCGCATGACCGCACAGGCGGTAGGAGAAGAAGAAAAAGGTCAGGAAATTCTCCGTGAGATGGAGAGAAAGCTTGAAAAAGTCAGGACGGCGCTCTCTTCCATTCCCGAAGAGGACAGAAAAATTCTTATGGCCTATTCCATGAACGGCGTTTTCGGAAGTAAAGACGGCTTGTTTCATCAGATTTGTACCATGGCGGGCGTGAAAAACGGAGCGGCTCTGGGAGGATTGGAACGGGGCGGTCATCTTTCGAAAGAGAAAATTCTTGCCGTTAATCCCGACTATTTCCTTTTTCCCGAGAGGGCATTTGTCAGCCGTACGGGGGAGGATATTGATGGGTACATAGAGGAAGTGCTCGCCGATCCTGCTTTGCAGGGCGTGAAGGCCGTGCAAAAAGGACAAATTATAAAAATAAAAGACCGGTATCGTTATGCATCGTCCCAGTATTTTGCAGATGCGGTTTATGAAATAGCATCCCGGGTCTATCCCGGCGCATTCGGCAAATAAGAGAAACGGCTTTTCTGCGGAAGAGCCGTTTTTTGACGGAACCGGGATAGCGGGAACGATTTCGCTTTCTTTATATTTCTTTATAAAAACTATCTATAAGAAATAGAGACCTCAAAAGTTATGAAATACTGTCATAACTTTTTCTTTTTGTCCGAAAAAGGAGATAAAAAGAATGCTGTTATTCTGATTCAGAATCAGAGTTATGAAAATAAGTTTGTAAAACGGAATAAAGAATATGTTATATAGAGATTGGTTGTTTTATTCCTCTTTATTGTTCATGATATTATTTTGAGGAAATTAGGACAGACATAACAACAATAACGAATCTGGCCATCACGAGAACTATACCCATGTATTTCAGGTATGGAGGAAACCTATGGCTTTATTATCTTTATTTTCGTTGGCAGGCGCCATTTTTCTCGGATTTTTCCGCAAAATGAATACAGGACTGGTTTGTATCGGTTTTGCGCTTTTACTCGGAAAAATCGCAGGCATGGCCGATCGTGACATCATCGGCGGCTTTAACTACTCGTTATTTCTTATGCTTCTCGGCGTGACTTATCTGTTCGGGCTCGCGGAAATCAACGGGACACTGAAACTTTTGACACGGAAAATCACAGTACTGGCAGGAAAACATACCTATATGATTCCTGTGGTGATGTATGTTTTTGCTACCGTTTTATCCGCACTGGGACCGGGAACGATTCCGACGACGGCGATTATGATGGTATTCGGCATGACCCTTGCGGTGGAAATGAAAATTAATCCGGCCATGCTGGCGGCAATTATTTTCCTCGGTGCGGCGGGAGGCGGTATGTCACCTCTGGCGGCGACGGGCATTATCGGGCTTGACCTTTGCCAGGGATTCGGACTTACCGGCATCGAACTGCCCCTTCTTGTGAACGGTGTATTATCTTCCACCGTCTATGCGGCGCTTGTGTATGTCGCATTCGGCGGTTACAAATTGAAATCCGACGTGGTTTTACAATTTTCCGATATTCCTGCTTTTAATAAAGAGCAGATTGTCACTCTTATCGGTATCGCGAGCATGGTGGGACTTGTCATGCTTTTCAAAGTCAATGTGGGCCTTGCCAGTTTCACGGTGGCCATGGTTCTTTCCTTCCTCCGTGTGTCCGATGAAGAGCAGGCCTTGAAAAAGATTCCCTGGGGTACACTGCTTCTGATTTGCGGTGTCGGTGTACTCATGAATGTCATTATCGCTCTCGGCGGAATTGACTTGCTTTCCGCATCGCTTGCTTCCGTGATGAGTGCAAAAACGGCGACAACGATTCTCGGAGTAACGGCAGGCGTCATGTCCTGGTTTTCTTCCACTTCCGGTGTCGTCATGCCCACCCTTATACCGACCATTCCCCATATCATCCAGCAGATGAGTATTTCCGTAAATCCCGTCGAATGGGTGACGGCGATTTCCATGGTGTCCAATACGGCAGGCATCAGTCCTCTTTCCACGGGATGCGGAAAGCCCCGCCCCGCTTATCCGGCAGAGGCGGGAGCCGCTGCAGGAGAATTGGACCGGCTCTTTATCAAAATGTTCAGTATTTCCGCAGCAGGAGTCGTTACACTTTCCGTACTGGCCTACTTCGGATTCTACCGCTGGCTTCTCTGACTTTATAAAACAGCCGCCCAGAAAAGGGCGGTTTTTTAATTTCATGAAGGGAAAAACAGAATTTACTCTTCATAAATAAAAGAGGAAACAGAAAAAAGATAAATGAATATAAAAATTGGTTTTTTAATAAATATATAGAAAAAAATATATAT
>OBXJ01000085.1_pt1 | contig 109196 bp, 95 predicted proteins | sample 1495401 | NCBI WGS metagenome assembly OBXJ01 (sample SAMEA2580149, study PRJEB22360) | human gut metagenome | biome: human gut; feature: human-associated habitat; material: faeces | place: Denmark | collected 2008/2010 | reverse complement strand
TATGTCAAAACCAAATCTCTGTTCTATCTGCTGCATTTCCCCTTCAACCGGAATGTATACCCGGCAAATGAAGGCAACGGACCTGCTTACAAAGCCGAAGTCTGAACCGACCCCGTGCTGGTTCCCGTTGTCGATGTGGATGGCAAGCCTGTTGCCATCCACGTACTCAGGCGTCCAGAGGTTATCTGCCGGTACATTTCCGCTGTCACGGAACCATTCCACTTCGGTGGCACCGTCCGCCATCACATCATCCGTTATATCCGTAGTTCCGAAATATATACGTCCGGACATTACCGTATCCACACCGCCTATGACGAATGCCTCCCCACCTGAAAGGGAGAGCTGGAGCGAATACCTGCTGTCGCCCTCAAGGAGTCCCCATGACGGGGAGTTCCATTTCGGTTCGTCGGTTGTCTTATCTGACAGACACCCCCACTTGCAGCCAAGGTGGTAGACCGTATGCTGTTCCAACAAAGTATATTCGCTGCCGGAAGGCTTCGACAGTTCATGCTGAACAAACCGGTAAGGAGCACCGCTCTGGGCCGTTTCCAGAGACCAGACACCCCGGTCTACCTTGTTGGGAACGACATCGCCGTTGTGGTCGAGTTGGTAGAATTTCTCGGCAATGACTGTCTGTGCCATGACGCCTGTCTCATTCTCGGAAATCGGCAGCTTTTCAAGTGCCTTGGTACGGGGAAATCTGCCGATACTGATTGAGTAGTTGTAGTCCTCCAGTATTGGCTTATACACGTTGGACAAAAACATGATGCGCCCCTCACGCGAAGAAATCATCCACGACTGCGCCCGTTCGTTGAAGCCGCCTGCTTCAGGAAGCGTACTGTTACCCCTGCGGGTTACGTTGTAACCGGCCAACGGCGGATAGTTCGTGCCTCCAGGCACTTCGCTGTCCGGATAGAGCACGACCGTTATGCTGTTCTCCTCACTGTTGGTGGTAAGAATACGCATCCAACTGGTGTAATACTCGGAACCACCTGTAAGCTGTGTGTTAATGATGGAGAAGCAGACATCATTCTCCTGGAACTTCATGAAGTCGAAGTCCGTGCGTTTCTCTATTTTCAGACGGTAGGTATTTTCTCCCAAATCCTCCACGGATTCTATCTTGCCAATCTCGGTAAAGGAGTAATCAGATTCCATTCCTTGAATCTGATTAATAATAAGGTCAAGCACTGACAGTGAACCGCGGACTTCCAACCGTTCTACCTGTACCCGGCCATCAGGGAATATCCCTGCACCCTTGCCGGCAATCATACTGTCTACGAACTCGCCGAACCTTACCGGGTCCATGAAGGTTTTCGTACCGTATGCCGTGTCCGGATATAACCGGGAAAAGAAGTCATACAGACAGCGGCGTGCCGAATACAGGTTGTTGTCCGTCGGAAGGGTACGGTCGCCGGTCCTGATTATATCGGGAAGGGACGATGCGACATCACGGATATAGTTCTGCACCCCGGTTATGCCGTCCCGTATCTGTTCGAGCGTTCCGGGACTCAGGGCGTCGCTTATCTCCAGGTCCATCTTCGAGGGCAGGTTCACATTCCGGGTAATCTTCGTGATACGGCTGTCACGGTAACCGGTATCCGGAAAATACTTCCGGCTCTCCAGCCTTACACGCCGTCCGATGAACAGGTCCGCACCGTGCTCCTCAACCCATACATGGTCAGTCGGGGCCTTGTAGACGCCGATGTCCTGCCAGTGTTCCCGGTTATACTTGTCTACGGCATCGCTGAACTCCTTTTCGGCCGACGGATAATACTCGTCGGGCATGCGGATATTCCAGATTATATAATGGTCGCCCACCTTCGGGACAAGCGTGTCACCCGGAAGCTGCATGCCGTCATCATAAGGCCAGATGGTCACAATCTCGAATTCACGGGTATCGCTGTCGAAATTGACATCGAAATAGTGTCCGTCATCCTTGCCGAGCCCTTCAAGCTCACCGTCCTGGAACGATACGCGCTTGACCGCTCCGGGAAGTTCATAACTGTTCGGGTCGAAATCCAGGGAAGCGTCACTGAAATAATATACCGTATAGGGTTCACCGTCCTTGTCCTTCACCTCCTTGCTGCGCACGCCGCTTACCGTACCCACACGCCTGGGATAGATACCGCTGAAGGCATCGCGTTCGTAGCGGTCGAATATGCCGTACTCGTCAACGCCCACCTCGACAAACTTCTTCCCGCCCGGAAGCATCAGGCGGCTGCTGCCGTACTTTTCCGGGTCGATGTTGCGCGAGGAGCCTATCGGGAACAGGCGGGTGTAGAACCCGGCCGTGCTGCCCGTGACGCGTTCCAGGGAAACCAGCCCACCGCCGTAACCCAGCGTGATGCTTTCCCCGTGCTCGCAGCGGCAGACGTTCACCGTCTGTCCCTCGACCCACCATTCGGCCTTGCCGCCCACTTTTTCGGCAATCGCCTTCAGGGCCTCATTGCAGTACATCCCCTCGTAATCTATGACGATGAGTTCCGTACCGTCAACCTGCCCGACCTTCCAGTCGGTGACATCCCCCATGCCGGCATTGACGGCACTGACCACCAGCGCCACATGCTCCCGCGGCGTAGCTGTCAGCGTGAACACCGGTTCGGCATCGCCGTCCGTCGTCTCCAGTACAAGGAAACGCCTGACGAGGCTCTCGATGCCGTACAGTTTCAGATCGTAGCGCCATTCGCCTTCACTCACCTGCTTCGGCGTGTAGCGTTCCGTCAGCCAGTAACGCTCGCCCATGAAGTCCGTGTAGTCGTTCACATCGACGGCTATATGGGCATGGTGCGTGAAGGAGAGGGCCAGCACGTTGTCACCCTGCACCTCCTTCCGCTGGGTCGAACTGTCGTCAGCGGCGATGTCCGCCCGCCTGTTTCCTTTCCTGTCGTATATCGTAATCATGTTCGGTTATCGTTTAAATGCCGTTTGAATGTCTTTTTAATCCGTCAGATGACCGGTACGGGTTCACGGAACTTCACCTTGAACTTGCCCGCATGCACTCCCTCCCTCCACAGATAGGTCAGCGGGGTAAACTTCGTGCAGTCCGCATATTTCAACCGCAGCTGCAGCCCCAACTGGGGGAGGCTGATGTCCAGCCAGCCGTCTTTCCCCTGTTTCAGGAAGTTCACAAAGGCGAAGTACTGTCTCATCCATCCCGCCTTTGTCCGGTTGAACAGGGCGAAGTTCAGCGTCACGTCACGCGCCTCGTTCCTCGGGGTGAGCACGGCGCTGTATTTCTCCCCGTGCTCCTCCCGTATATCCACGGCCGTGTCCTTCTTGGCCTTGCTCGGGGTCAGGATGGCCGTCAGGTTCTCCATGCCGCCGCGCCGGTCTTCCACCAGGAATACACCGTATTCAGTCCAGATGTCCGTGCCGTTTACCAGCACCAGACCGCTCAGTATATCTGCCATATCAGTTAAATTTTATACCGTCACGTTTTATCGTACGTATATCTTCCTTTATCTCGCCCAGGCAGGCGGTACCCAGCCTGGTGTGCTCCTCTATTTTAGCCAGGTATCCTTCGGCAGCGCTCATCTTCTCCGCGACGTTCTCGATGCCGCTGTCCATGCTTGCCCAATGCCGGAGACCGCCGGTGAACATGCCCTCCAGCTTCGTGCCCTGCTCCTGCGTCATGGCGGTGAAAGCGCCGGGCTTGCCCGTCTGCACCGTGCCTTCCTCCTGCACCTTGTCGTAGCCCGTGGCGGCGGCAAGTTTGTCACGGAGCTTCATGGCTTCTTCCACATACTGCATGTACTCATCCATCAGCGCGTTCCGTTCCGCTTCGGTCAGATCGTTGTCCTCCATCGCCTTGCCGAACTTCTCCCACCAGCCCTTCAGCTTATCGTTGTACAGCTCGCCGATCTTATTGCTCAGCATCGCACGCATGAAGTATTCCGAAATGTCCTCAGCCGCATCCTTGGCACCGTACTTCATGTTCATCAGGTTGTCGATGAAGCTGCTGTACATACCGTCGAATGAAATACCGGTCAGCCCCTCATACAGCTGGTCGGTCAGCTCCTCCAGCTTGCCGGCCTGGTCTATATAGTCATCCAGCTTCTCGGTCAGTCGCCCGCCGTAGCCGCCCTTGCCGGTGTTCTGGATTTGAGTCCACATGTCCACGTTGCTGCGCAGCGCCTTCATCTCCTCCGGGCTCAGGCTCCACAGGTTCCCGTCCCACTGGCGGCCTATCTGCCCGCTCAGTTTGTCAATCTGTGTCTGGCTGAATCCGCCCCAGTAGTAGTTCCAGGAATGGTGGCTGCCGTGGTAACCGGCCTGCGCCATAGCCATCTGCAGGTAGTTCGAGTTTGTCTCCTGCTGCATCCTGTATGCATCACGGTAGGCCGCCACACTCTTCGCGCCCTGGCCCCGCCTGATTGAGTCGGTCAAATCCTCAATAGAGGTCTGCAGTATCTCATTCCGGTCGGTCAGCCGCTCCATGGTGGCCTGTACTTCCTTCGCGTTGCTGCCGTTCCAGTCGATGATGCCGCCCAGGCTGAACACCTGCTTCACCGCTCCGCTTACCGCCTTGATACCGCCGGTAATGATGCTCATCGGTTTTGTCAGGTCTATGCTTTCCAATCCGTCCAGCGTCTGCCCCAGACCCTCCAGGTATTCGCCCATCCATTCCGGGGGATCAATGCCGAACTGTCCCGCCAGTCCCAGCAAATCCTCGGCGACTCCCACGTATTCCTTCACCTGTCCCACGCTGCCGTGCAGAGCATCCGTGGCTTCGGCCAACGCTTTCTGTTTCGTGTTCCGGGCGGCATCCAGGGCCGCCTTGGCATTTTTCTGCTCGGCCTCAGTCCCTTCTTTCACCACCTTGTTGTAGGCATCCTGCGCTTCCTTGACGGATATAGTCGCAGATTTCACCTGTGACATGGATGTCCTCAACGCTGTAAAAGGATTGCGTTCGTTCTGTTTTTTGTCGATCGAATCTATTGCACGGACCAGGTCTTTCAGGCTGTCCGGCTGCAGTTCCTTTTGCGTATCGATATATTCCTTCAGCCGGATTCTAAGGGACTGGAGACTTTCGGTGGACACCTTGTCGAGATCACCGAACACGGCTTCCCAGTCCAGCCCTTCCTTCAGTTCCTCCATATCGAGGTCGGCCATCTTTTTCTTCAATTCTTCCTGGAGTGTTTTCCGTTCGCCTTCTGTGGTGGCTGCAGCAATACGCTTTTCATACTCCTTAGTAATAGCCAGTTTCTTTTCCTCGTAGTTGCCATATTCCGACAGGTAGTCACGCATGGCCTGGCCTTCTTTTTCCTTTTCTTCCTCGAAGGTGGCCGTAATGGCAGTACTCCGGTTCTTGTCGTTCGAATCGCGGGCTGCAACAAGGGCATCCGTCTGTTCCGGGGTCAATCCGTTTCCGCCGGTGGATATGCCGGCTTCCTTGTTCTCACGCTTCCAGGCGGCTTCCTGCCGGTTTATCTCTTCTTTCCGGGCGTTATAGTCATATTCGATTTGTGCCAGTTTCTTTTCGGTGCCGGCCTGCATGCGGTCTATTTCCTCTTTCCGGTTCTCGGCCTGAAGTGCTGCAAGTTCCTGCGCCAGCCTGCGCTCGGTGGCAAGCCGCTGTTTGGCTTCCGCTTCCGCATTCTTACCGGACTGTTCGGGGTCGGTATGTCCGCCGATATTCCCTTTCCCGGCTGCTTCTGCGGCTTTCTTTGCCTCTTCCTTGGCTTTTGTCAGGTAAGCTTCGCGTCTCGCCTCTGCCTCCTTGATTTTCGCTGCCTTGTTGGTCTCATTCTCCTTGTCCACTTCCGCATCCATTTCTTGTGGGGTAAGCCCGACATGATGGGCTCCCATTTTGGCCATAAAGCGGAAAAATCCGCCATGTGCGCCTTCCACTTCGTCCGGATTCTGGGCTTTGATTTTATTCACCTCTTCATCTGCTTCTGCAGCTTTGTTGACAAGGTTCTGGACATTGGCCTGATGAAGCAGCACCTGCACATAGTCCTCGCTTTTTTGGATAAGGGTGTCATACCACCCGGATAAGGTCTGATAATAACCGAAACTTTCCCCGTACTTGCGGTTCAGCTGCTCCACCTTGGCCTTTTCCTGTTCCTTGCTGCCGGTGAAATTCTTTATTTCGTCGATGACCGATTTGAGCTCGAAACGGGTACGCACCATCTGGGCGCGGCCGTCCTTTTCTATCTCGGTCATTTCTCTGAGTGATATGTTGAATTCGTCCACACCTTTCCTGGCACTGAACAAGTCTTTTGTCCACGCCACGAACTCGTCACCGTACATCACCAGCAGCATGATGCCGGTGGTGAACGCTGTCTGCCATGAAAAGAGGGAGGAAAGCACCTGCTTCCATACCGGTATCCCTTTTTTGCCGGACTTCTGCAGCTCGTCGTATTCCTTCCGGGCACGGGCCAGCTCGTCTGTAAAAACCGGCAGGTTGTTGCTGATGGCCATAAAGAACATCTGAGGTCCCATGGCCAGCGAGGGCATTTCACGGGCTATCTGCTGGATGCTGTTGTGCAGGCCGCCCAGCTGGCGTCGGGCGTCGGGCACATCCGCAGGCGTGACCTGCACGGATTCTGATTCCTCCTGCAGCAGTTTCAGTTTGCCACGCAACTCCTCAAGAGTCTTTTCCAACGCGTTAATCTGTGCGATGTTCGCACGCTGGTCCAGGTTGGGGGCGGCTGTCTCACCGGCAAGGCGCAGCCTTTCCAGTTCAGCCTCCAGCAGTCTGACGGTATTACGCAGTTCCAGCGCCTCACGTTCGGCCTTGTCCATGCCGGGCGTGAGTTTGTCCTTCATTAAAAATTCAATTTCTACAGGTTTGCTCATTCCAGTCTGCTTTGAAAAAATCCTACAATATCATTCGCTTCATCTTCCGCGCTGGATTCCGGTCTGGAATCATGGTTTCCGCTGCCTTGCTTTTGACGCACATACCGGGGCGCGTCGCCCAGCATCATAATCAGCGTCTGGTAGTTCACACCGTCCAGGATGTAGTCCACACTCCAACCGGTCGCGGTCGCTATCTGCCATACGAAGCCGAAAGGGCTATGGGAACCCTCATAACGGGTTCTTAACTCCCCTTCCTTGCCCGGCTCAGTCTCGGCTTCATCGGGTTCGCCCGTGCTGCCGACCTGATAATACGCATAAAATCCTCCGTACCCATCATCCGCTCAAATGTCCGGAACATGGCCGTCAGATAGCGCCACTCTACGAAGTTCCGCAGTACCCAGGCCGTCAGACCGATACCCACATGCCGCGACACGTAGCCCCGGCATACCGTATAGGCCAGCAGCCGGCTCACTGCCTGACCATGCTCCGCCACAAAGGCCAGTTCCTCCGCCTTGTCCTTCGGCTGCCAGTCGGGCTTGACACCCATCTTCAGGTATTCCCTGGCCAGCAATATCAGCCCCCGCAATCGCGGCCGCTTCATCGTCACACGCATCTCCACGGGGCGTTTCAGCCAAGGCAGCTTCCACTTTTTAAGAGGAACGGACACGCCGCTGTCAAGCAGCGCGTCCGCACATTCCATTTCTATCAGTTGTTCCAATCGGTCGGCCATACCTTAATTCTTTCTGCTTTTGGCCTGTACAGACGCGGCTGCTTCCGCTGCCGGAAGCTTGTACTGTTTCCACTCATCCGGTATTGCTTCCGTATCGAACACACCGTAAGGCTGCGAACCGTCCGCCGGCATAGCCACCTCAAGCGTGCATTCTATCTTGGCCGTTTCCGTAAGCGTCAGCTTGCCGCCCAGGTTGGAAAGCAACGTACCGTTCGGTATCAGTACACTCTGTCCGGAAACCAGGCTGAGTTCCCACGGACCGTCCATCAGCACGGCCGATGTAGGAGCGGTCCAGCCCACAGGAGTTTTCTTTTCCGTATCCTCCTTCTTGTAATGAAGGGAGCCCCCAAGCAGTTTATGAAGATTCTCGTAGTTCAACTGGATGACATTGAACGTGGGGGCGATACCGCCGTTGCTCTGCGGAATAATCAGCACAGGAGTTCCCGGCACCTGTTCCGCGTTTATCTTGGTCGATTCAGGTTTAACCCCGCCCATATCAAACGAACCGGGTTCGATATAGCCCACCACAAAGTCCTTGTATTTCACGGCACCGATGCCGTACATGAAATTCTTGTTCATCATTTCTTCAGTTTGATAGTTAATAATACCCCGGCAAACAAGCCGGCCAATACACCTATGATAAACACCCGTACCGGGTTCGGAGGGCGTTTTTCTTCCGTTTGAACGTCATTTAAAGTTCCGTTCCTGGTCTCGCTTCGGATGCGTGTCAATTCTTCTTCATACCACAGAACCAGTTGCTGCAGACTGTCACACGAGGCTTCGGCCACGATGTTCCCGCTGCCGTCACTGCCTACGGTCAGATTCGCCTGCCCGCTCTTACCACGGTACACGGCACCTTCAGGAAGTTTACGGAGGCTGTCCGGCGGTATCGTCAGCTTCACCGCACTCGCCGGTATCCCCGCCATCACCAGTCCCGCCCGCCGACTTCCGCCCGCGCTGTCGGCGCTTGCCGCTTCCGTCTGTATCTTCTCCGCCATCGTGCTCTTCCTGCTGCTTGCGCAGCCCGCCAAGCACAGGGCAATCGTCATGATGGCGGCAACTGTTGGCCGTGTCAATAGCCTTCCTGAGCCGTGCCATCTCGCGTTTGTTCGCCTGCAGGTCCTTTCTTGTTGCATTCAGTTCTTCTTTTAACGGTTCGACAATATTCTCTATCAGGATGCGCGTGGCCTTGTCCACGTTGTCGATACGCACGGTCTCGGCCGTGGCGTTCGCCTTCCTGACAGTAGGCCTGATGGTTATCAGGGCCGTCAGGGCGGTGGCAAGACCGCCGCCCAGGACAAGGTTCAGCAGCTCGTTGAAATCCATAGCGCATCCAGGCCGGACAACCGGCTATTTGCCTGACGCCTTTCTGGCGAACAGGCCGATCAGCCACTGTATGAAACCCGTATCGGCAATGCCGTTGGCCACAAGGGAGGAACCCAGACCGTAAAGAAGGGCGATATACCACTCCACATCCGCCACAAAGCCCGCGTCAAGCCACCAAAGCAGCATCGCGGCGGCAATGCCGGTAAGCCAGCTCACAAGCTGCGTCCAGATGCCTGACATTTTGGGGAAAAGTTTCTTGATGCCCTCCACAAGGAGGACAACGCCGCCGGCGAAACCGGCAAAAGTCGCAATCATCGCGTCATAGTCAGCCTCAGGGGTCACACCATCCTGGGCAAAAGCCACGGATACGAATCCGAGCATCAGTGCAAAAAATAATAGAAATCGTTTCATCTGTCTTTTGATTTATTGGTTAATACCTATTTCTTTCAGCCATTTCTGTACATCGAAGCTGGGGCAGGCTTTCGCCGCCAGTTCGTTATGACCCACAATGCGAACATCCGGGAAACGGCGGTGGAAATCCTTCACATACTTCTCCAGCGCCTTCTTCTGACAAGCCGTGCGGGTGTCTTTCGGGGTCTTCCCGTCCCCGGACACTCCCCCGGCATATACGATATGACGGCTCAAACTGTTGTAACCTTTGGCTCCGTTGGTCACTTCCCAAGGGTCCACCTCGGCGTCCTCGTTGTTGTCTACAAGACGTTCCACACCCCCGTTCAGGTGGAACAGGTCGGTATAGCCCACCTGCTTCCAGCCTCTTCCTCCCCGGCACACCGGAGAAGTATGCCATTTGCGGATGTCCGCCGATGACACCTCACGCCCCTCCGGGGTAGCCGTACAGTGAATTACCAGATACTTCAACTTTGCCATGCCTACGCCTCCTGTTTTGCCTGACTGACGGTTATCTTCACGGTCCTGGTCTTGTCGGAGTCCAGCGTCAGGGTGACAGCCCCGCTCTTGTCCTTTCCCGTCGTATTGGCTGCGGCGGAGATACGGATACCGTTATCCGTCGGGGACACGGTAAAGCCCGCAGGGGATGCGCTCACGCTGTACTCGCCAGAGGCGGTCACAGCAACATCCTGGCTGCTGCCTTCCGGCTTGATAGTCACCTCCGTCGGATCGGCGGACAATGTCTTCTCCGCAGGCTTGAATACCGGGGACTTGCGGGTATCCAGAACCACGAACTCTTCGCCGAATGCGATATTCGTATCCGCCTTCATCAGGAGCTTGAAAAAATAAAGCTCGCTGGAGTTCATCCACTTGTCGATCTGAATTACCTCCTCGTCATCCTGGAGGTTCACACCGGCGAACAGGTTGCCGTCAGCCGACGGGGAACAGATGGTGGCCACAATCAGGTCATCGGGCCAGGAGTTCAGCGTCTCGATGGTGATGCCTTTGTAACGCTTCTTGTTCAGGTCGGTCTCGCTTGCATTCTTGTATTCGCGTTCGGTCAGTTCGTTGTCATACTTGTCGAAGTCATCGATGCTCATCAGGATACGCAGGTTCGGATTCTCACGCAACGCTTTGGGGACAGCTGCACGTACCGCCTTCAGTTTGGCAAGCATGCTGGACGTGTCGGAAGGTGCGGACACGACAACAACCTCCGTATCTCTGGCAGCCTGTGTCAGGATGCCGTTAAAAAGGTGGTCGTCATCATCGCCGAACTCACCGTTGATATAATGCCATCCGAGCTCGAACTTCACACTTTTGCTGAGTTCGTCAAGCAGAGTGTTCTGAGCTTCAGGCGGAAGCTCGGAGAACACGAGGTTGCCCTTCGGTTGCCACTTGCGCCAGATATGTTCGAACGCGCGCGGGTTGAAGGTGGTGAACGCCATGAAGTCCTCGGGGTCAAGGGATTTCTCCGAATAGTTGAAATTACCTTTCGAGTCCTCCAGTGTAGGGTTCTCCTTACGTTTCTGCAACATCCTGCCGGTCTTGATACGCGGCAGACTGATTTTCTTCTCCACTCCGGGAATAACCATGATCAGTCCTTTTTCGACAAGGTCATTTCCGGTGGTGGCAAGGGTCAGGATCTTTTCCAGCACCTCGCCGTTGTAATTGGTGTTTCTTACTACTATTGCCATAGTCCGGTTCTATTATTTACGGTTCAACTTTTCCTGAATTTCACGCATGCGCTTGTTCCACGGGCCCTCATTGTCCGGTTCCGTGCGCACATCAGTCATGACCCTGCGTTTGGGAGAGAGCTTCTCCAGGGCCTTTTCACCGTTTTCACGGTCCTTCGCCAGCAGGTTCTCATAAATCGGGCGGGTGGAGGCATCAATACGCCCGTCCTTCTCGGCGGCGTCCAGCAGCTGCTTGCGCGCGGCGGCATCATCCGCCTCCGCTTTGTCCTGGAACACCTTCAGCTCACCCTTAAGGCGGTCGACTTCCGCATTCAGGGAGGGCACTTTGCCGGCTTCCGTCTCCAGAAGCCCGATTTCACGGAGGAAATCATCGTCCGTCGCACAATTCGTGAAGCGAGGACGTTTCTTGAGTTCGTCTAAATTCATGTCATTCTCGTTTTGTGGCTGTTGCAGCCGGTTATTGAATATTTGGAATACCTGTTCGGGAGTACTGTCCTCAGGCACCGGGTCAGCGTCATAAATACCGTCAATAAGCCCAAGCGCCAGCGCTTCATCGGCACGAAGCCAGTGATCCCTGCCGTCAAAATACATCGCGCGGATTTCATCCTTGGCCTTACCCATACGGATGGCATACATCTCGCAAAGGGTATCCTCAAGCGCCTCGATCTCACGGATGCAGTTCTTCATCTCATCCTTGTTGCCGTAACAGCCGCCCTGAACACTGTGAAGCATCAGACGGGCGTAACGGCTCATCTGCACGGGCTTGCCGCAAAGGGCGATAACGGAGGCCATGCTGGCGGCGATTCCGTCCACGTAAATGGTAATGTCGGCCTTGCTGTTCTTCAAGGCATTGAAAATGGCGATGCCCGAATAAACCTCGCCGCCGTTGCTGTTGATGCGCACGTCCACCTTCCCGGTCAGGGCTTCCGCTTCCAGAAGCTCACGGGCGATATCACCGCTGCGCACACCATCGCCATACTCGCCGATGTCACCATAAAGAAGGATGCAGCAGGCATCGGTCCCGGGTATCATATTGAAAAATCTACTCATGTCACTATCGTTTTGGCAGGTCCTTTCCTGCAAAGTTTACGGTGCGAAATTAGGGGGATTAAAAGCCTTTTTCAAACCGCGTTTTCATCATGGAAACTTTAAAAGATTGCCATGACGCTTTAAAATGTCATCATGCGGAGCGTATTTTTTTTCGCTCCTTTTCCTTATCAATTTTGCACGTAAAAAAGGAGGTAACATGGCCGAACTTACAAACGAACAGAAAAAGGCATGGGCGAAAACGCTCTACACCCGAGAGACGCTCACGCAGGCGGAAATAGCCGAGCGTGTGGGGGTCTCGCGGGTGACGGTGAACAACTGGATAGGCAAAGGAAACTGGGAGCAGCTGAAGGCTTCCATAACCATCACACGGGAGGAGCAGCTGAAGAACCTGTACCGGCAGCTGGCGGAACTCAACAACGCCATCATGGGAAAACCGGAAGGGGAACGGTTCCCGAACGCCGCGGAAGCGGACACCATTTCCAAGCTGTCGAACGCCATCAAGAAACTGGAAACAGAAGTGGGGCTGGCGGACATCATCTCTGTATTCTCCGACCTGCTCAAATGGGTGCGGACCTACGATTCCACGCAGGCGAAGGAGATCACCCCGCTTCTGGACGCGTTTGTCAAATCAAAATTATCCTGACATGGCAAAAAAAAGACTCACAACACAGGACAGGCTCGCGCTGGACAACTGGAACGAGCTGGTGGCATCCGTGCGAGAACATTCGGACATCAACCCCACGGACACGGAAACGGAAATCAGACAGAGGCGGGAAAGGCTGGAGAAGAACGATGAGGAGTGGTTCAAATACTACTTCGCCATGTATTGCACATGCGAGTCCGCCGCCTTCCACAAGAAAGCCACCGGGCGGATGATGAGGAACAGCCGCTGGTACGAGGTAAGGGCCTGGTCACGCGAGCTGGCGAAATCCGCACGCTCCATGATGGAGATCTCCAAACTGGCACTGACAAAAAAAATACGCAACGTGCTGCTGATCTCCAACTCGGCAGACAATGCGGAAAGGCTACTGCTGCCGTTCATGGCGAACTTCGAAGAGAACCAGCGGATCATACAGGACTACGGACAGCAGAAAAAACCGGGAGCGTGGGAAACCGGGGAATTCACCTGCATGTGCGGGTGCTCCTTCCGCGCCATCGGAGCCGGGCAGTCACCGCGCGGTACGCGTAACAAGAACTTCCGCCCGGACTTCATCCTGGTGGACGATATAGACACCGACGAGGAGTGCCGGAATCCGGAACGAATCAAAACCAAATGGAAATGGCTCGAGGAGGCACTGATACCGACCATGTCCGTATCGGGAAACTACCGCATCCTGTTCAACGGGAACATCATCGCGCCGGACTGCTGCATCAAAAGGGCCATCGAAAAGGCCACCGAACTGAAGGCGAAAGGAATCGGGCACGTGGATATCATCAACATCCGGGGAAAGGACGGGCTGTCCGTATGGCCCGAAAAGAACTCCGAGGAGGATATAGACCTCTTCCTTTCACTGGTGAGCGCGGCGGCGGCACAGAAAGAGTTCTTCAATAACCCGGTAGTGGACGGCGGCGTGTTCGCGGAGATCACCTATGGGAAAGTGCCGGCACTTTCCAGGTTCAAGTTTCTGGTGATATACGGGGACCCCGCACCGGGAGAGAACAAGACGAAAAAAAGTTCCACCAAAACGGTGTGCCTGCTCGGGAAACTCGCGGGAAGGCTTTATCTGATAAAAACGTTCCTGGACAGGGGGCTGAACGCGGAATTTGTAGAGTGGTACATCAAGCTGCTGGAGTTCGTGGGCGGGAAAACAACCGTGTACTGTTACATGGAGAACAACAAGTTACAGGATCCTTTTTTCCAGCAGGTATTCCAGCCCATCGTGCGGCGGATACGCAGGGAAAGGAAAATATCACTGTACATCACCGGAGACGAGGAGAAGAAAACCGACAAGGCCACACGTATCGAGGCGAACCTGGAACCGCTCAACCGGGAGGGGAACCTGATACTCAACGAGGCTGAAAAGGACAACCCGCACATGAAACGGATGGCGGAACAGTTCAAGCTGTTCAACCTGCAACTGACCTATCCGGCAGACGGACCCGACTGCGTGGAGGGAGGGAACAGAATTATAGACCGCAAGGCCAGACAGTCGGAAAAGCCCGTCATTGTCACAAGGAAAAGCACGCGGTCACAAAACAAGTACAGAGTGTAAACTTCAATACCTATCATTATGAGCAAATTTATAGAACTTTCAGACTACGACGCGAGCATACACCGCGAGATTCTGGACGCACTGACAAGGGAGGACGACGCCGTCGTGGAGATATGCGAGGACCGCGCTGTCGCCGAGATGCGCTGCTACCTTTCCAGACGTTACGACTGTGACAAAATATTCACGGCAACCGGTGACAAACGCAACCAGCTTGTCCTGATGATGGCCATCGACATAGCCGTGTACCACATCTTCTGCATACATAACCCGAGGAACCTGTCACCGCTGCGGAAGGAACGCCACGAAAGGGCCGTCAAATGGCTGGAAGCCGTGGCGGCCGAGGAGATATCGGTGGACGGCCTGCCCCTGCTGTCCGAAGAGACGAGGGCGGCAAAATCAAATTTCCTTATCAAAAGCAACCGTAAACGTGTAAACCATTGGTAATATGAGCAATAGAAAGAAAGGGGCCGGAAAGATAACCCAAAGCGGGAACCTGCCGAGGCCCGGGCAGAAAGGACCCGCAACCATCATACTGACACAGCCCAAAAGGTTCGGTATAGACATAGCGGACTACATGCTCGCGGTAAGGGCTTTCGAGAATGTGGACTACTCCAGACGGTTCAGGCTGTACGACCTGTTCAGCGACATACTCATGGACACGCACCTGACAAGTGTCATTGAGAAACGGAAGAATGCCGCACTGGCATCTTCCATAGAATTCCGCAGGAACGGGAAGCCGGACGAGAAGGTGAACAAGCAGATCAGGTCCCCATGGTTCCGGAAGTTCATAGGGGACATCCTGGACGCCAAATTCTGGGGGTTCTCACTCGTGCAGTTCTACCGCAAGGGGGAATGGGTGAACTACGACCTGATACCGCGCAAACACGTCGATCCCGTGCGCAGGCTCATACTGCGACACCAGACGGACACCACCGGGACGTCCTGGGACGAGTACCCGGACCTGTTGTTCATCGGTTCACCCGACGATCCCGGGCTGCTGGTGAAAGCAGCCATCTGGGTGATATACAAACGTAACGACGTGGCGGACTGGGCACAGTTCGCGGAAGTGTTCGGAGCGCCCATCAGGGAGTACACGTATCCCACGGATGACGACGAGGCACGGCAGAAGGCGCTGAACGACGCGGACAGCACCGGAAGCCTGTCGGTTTTCGTGCACGCGGAGGATACGGTGCTCAAGCTCGTGGAAGCCGCGAACAAGACAGGGAGCGCGGACCTCTACGACAAGCTCTGCGAGCGCTGCAACAACGAAATCTCAAAGCTGTTCCTCGGAAACACGCTCACCACCGAAGCATCCGACAAGGGCACACAGGCATTGGGAACAGTACACAAGGACGTGGAGGAGAAAGTGACGCTCTCCGACAGGCAGGACATCCTCGACGTGCTCAACTATGACATGGCCGACATATTCGCAATGCTCGGAATAGACACCACAGGCGGGGAGTTCTGCTATCCGGAAAAGAAGCTTATCGAACCGGAGAAAAAGATGTCCATCCTCACACAGCTGCGCACGAACTTCAACCTGCCGGTGGGGGACGACTACCTCTACGGGGAATTCGGGATCGAGAAACCGGCAAACTACAACGAACTAAAAAAACGTCAGGAGGAGAAAGCGGCGGAAATCGAGGCGGCGAAGGCCCGAGAGACTGAAAAGGCGGAAGAGGATGAACCGGATCCGAAAGAAGAACCGGAACTGGAAAAGCACGGTAAAGGAACACCCAAAGAAAAGAAAAATGCCCTTAAAAACGCGTACAACTGGCTGAAACGTTTTTTCGGGAAAGCCCCGGGGAGAGACGGGGCAGCTTTAGAATGGTGATGAACGACCTCTACAGAATGGAGGACAAACAGGTGGAAACTTTATTCTCGTTCGATGAAGAGGTACTGAAGAAAGCCCTGAAGAACATCTACAGCAAAGACTTCCACCCCCTGACGGAAATCGAGGAGAACCTGTTCGAAGCCACATGGGAAACAATGAACAACGCCACGGACAAGGGGTTTGGGGCACGGAAACCCGATGATCCGGATTATGACTTCTACCGGGAAATCCGAATGAACAACGCCGTGTTCGCGGCTTTCAAGGTACACCGGGCACAAAACGACATGGCAGCGCTACTGCTGGACGAAAACGGCAAATTAAGGCCGTTTGAACAGTGGCTGAAACTCGTCATGCCCATAGCGGACCACCAAATGGTAGACTGGATGCGTACAGAATACGACACGGCAGTCATACGGGCGCATCAGGCGGCCGACTGGAGACAGTTCGAGCGGGAGAAGGATATCCTGCCGAACCTCAAATGGATGCCGTCCACATCCGTACACCCGGGAGCGGACCACAGAATATTCTGGGGAACCATACGCCCCGTCGATGATCCGTTCTGGAACGAGCACAGGCCGGGGGACCGGTGGAACTGCAAGTGTACGCTCTCATCAACGGATGAAGCGCCGACAGCAGTACCGGATGAAAACGGGCAGAACAAGGCACATGACGGTCTGGAAAACAATCCGGGAAAAGACGGCAAACTGTTTTCAGACAAACACCCCTACGTTACTGAAGCGCATCCGGGAGCAAGAAAAGCCGTGGACGCACTGACCAGGCGCATCAACGAGATGATAGCCGAAATGCCAGACAACCTGACGCTGGAGGAAAAAACCGACATTGCCCGCAACAATCTCAAGATAGAAAAGGCACTCGGCGTTACCAAAGGCAAGCCTATGACATACGAACAGGCAAACAAGGGAAAGGAAAATCCGAAATTCGGAAAAGAGGAAGGATACCGCGTGAATTGCCAGACTTGCACCGTGACACACATGCTCAGAAGGTTAGGGTTTGACACCGAGGCAAAACCCAACATCAGACAAAGCGCATACAATGAAATGGCAAAACAAGGTATCACATGGGAAGAACGTTTCCTGAACCGGGACGGAACAAAGCCGGATTATGACTATACCTATAAATGGCAGGTCAGAAAGGGATATCAAGTAATGAACGCAAACCGACTGAAGGAATACTTCAGGGAAAAATTCACAGAGGACGGAATATACGAGATATATTGTGCCTGGAAAGGCGGCTCCGCACACGTGTTCTGCGCGGAGGTGACTGAAGGAAAGACAAGGTTCTTCGACCCGCAAACCGGAAAGGATGATGCAAGCAATTACATACAGAACATGAAAGCCAACTGTGTGGGAGTGATAAGAATAGACAACAAATTGGTAAATCCCAAAATCATGGGACTATTTATCACCAAATAAACGGGAAGAAAGTGCCAGCCCCTCCTCACCGTCCACCAGACGGCAGGACTGGCCGTCGAACAGAATAAAGGCGGGAAGACCGACAGGCAACTCAAAACCATCCCCGTCAACACAGCCCACGGAATAGATGCTTCCTTCAGGGGAACTGGCTGATAAAACAACGGAGTTATAACCGTGGATGTTTGCTAATTCTGACACTTGCTCGGGTATTTCCATAACTCAAAAAGGCACATAAAACGCCTTGTTTGCAAAAGTATAAAATTATTTTTTAAACTCTATAATTTATGGACATAAAAGAATTTTCAAGGCTGATAAATGCCAAACGGAAAGAACTGGATGGTCTAATGAAACGAAAGATGCCGGTTATCGCCGGACGAATGGCAAAAGACCATTTCCAGGACAACTTCCGCCGGGAAGGTTTCGTAAACGGAGGATTGCACCCGTGGCCGAAAGCGAAAAGGCTTTCATCTGGAAGGACGGATGCGGCCGGGAACTACGGGACGCTGCTCTCCGGGAGGGACCACCTCTTCAGCTCCGTCAAGTACGTGCCGACGGACTACCGGGTAAGAGTGGCCAATGACCTCATATACGCGCCCGTCCACAACTGGGGAGGAGAAGTTCATCCGACTGTCACGCCCCAAATGCGGCGTTTTGCATGGGCAAAGTATTACCAGGCTTCAGGGAAGGCTAAAAAAGCCGCCACGGACAAAAGAAAAGGCAAAAAGAAGGGTTCTGCCGCAAATAATGAACCACAGGAGAACCCGGAGGCATTAAGATGGAAAAGACTGGCGCTCACCAAAAAGAAAAAGCTCCGGATAAAAATACCGCAACGCCAGTTTATCGGAGAAAGCCGGGAACTGTCCGACAGGATAACGGAAAAAACAGAAAACGAAATCAGAAACATTTTAAACTTATAAACACATGGAAGAAATATTCATCGCAATCATGGAACGCATCGCCCAAAAGATGCCGGAGCTCTCATACATTGACGAGGATTACGGACAGCTCGAAACCGGAGCGGAAGAGGAACATTACCCGGTCACCTTCCCCTGCGTACTCATAGGGAATACGGAATCGGACTGGAAAGACTTCGGATACGGGGTACAGAAAAGCATGTCGCTTGTCACCGTAAGGCTGGCCGTGGACTGCTACGACGACACGCACTACACTTCAGGTACCTATGACAAAGTAAGGGAACGGCAGATGAAGGCAAAGGAACTGTACAAGGCCTTGCAGGGGTTCCAGTGCACGGAAGACTGCACACCGCTGGTCAGGGTCAAGAACCGGGATTATTCCCTGCCAGGAAACATAAAGGTGTACGAAACGGCTTATTCCTTCACGCTGCATGACGAGTCGGCCATGCAGTAAGGGAAATGTTCATTCCCCCGTGAACAGGGAAAGCTGGACGGCTGTCAGGCGGGGTTTCTTAACCTTCGGGACGGGCTTCACCTCAAGGTCCTTCAGTTCCCGGCACTTACGGCGGATAATGGCCATAATGCGTTCCTCCGAAATAAAGAACTCCTGACGGGACAACACCTTCAGGGCGTCGTCAAAGCGCAGACGCTGCACCTCCGTCCAGTAATAGTAACGGCGGCACAGGGCTTCATCACGAAGTTCTATCAGGTTCTTGTCTCGTCCTTTGGCCATAAATAAGAGTTATTTACTGCAAAATTAGGCATTTGGCATATCAGGAAAAAGAAAAACGCCACAATCACAACGGATGCGGCGTTTTTTCTGTTTAGAGTGTGAACAAAATCACATGGTCAGCAGTTCGGTATCATCCTTACCGGGAACAAACGGTTCGATACGGGTAATCACCTTGCTTTGGACCTTCACACGTCCGCTGCCCAGGCAGACGGGACAGTTGCAGGAGGAAGAAGCCCCGTCCCGGTCCGTGTAAAAAATACGTCCTTTGCCCTCACAGCGTTTGCAAGCCATCACGTGTGGTGCGATATTCTTTGTATTTTCCATATCACAAACGACAGAATGAAGGTTCGATACGGCGCCAGACACCGTTCTCGTCACGCTTGTGGAAATAGTAGTTCACCGCAGTCTTGTACACCACATTGCTCTCACGGAAGAGGTCCATGATTTCGGTGTATTCGCTGTCGAAACGGTCCTCAAGTTCGTACAGCTTGCTCACCGACTTGTAGTCCAGATCACCCTGGCGGTTACGCTCGATCATGGTCATGCCGAGCTGGTACATCGGGTCATCGGTGCCAAGTTCCCGGCTCATGGCGTAGCGCTTCAGGTAATCCACCAGACGTTCGGCGGCGAGGTTGGCACGTTCATCGAAGCTCTTCACCTTGTTACTCCTCACTTCCAGCTTCATGTCACCGTCCACGATGGTGAAACTCGCCTGGTCATCCTTGCGGAGCTGGCCGTAGTCACGCATCAGGTCGCGGAAAGAGGCGGCTTCCTTCTCTACCCAGTCACGGAAGGCTTTCACGTCATCCACGACCGGAAACAGCCTGTTCTTCACTTCAAGCATGAACTGCGCACGGAGGCCCTCATAGGCATCGCGCCGGTTACGCTTGTTTTCCTTCTCTTCCTGCTGGAGCTGTTTCAGCAATTCTTTTCTGTCCTGTGCGGACAAGCTCTTTAACTGTTCTTTCAAGTCCATAACTAAAAAATTAAATGGTTGTTACTGTTGTTTATTCTCACATTTGCGGCGGATGGCACGTAGCTTCACCTGTAACGTGTCCAACGCCTCACAGTCAAGTTCTCGGAACTCCATGCCGGCGATACGGCTGTCCCGGCAGAAAGCGTTCACCCGATCCCAGTCGGCCGTATCGATGCCCAGCAGCTGCATCTGGTGAAGCACCGCCGAACGCTTCTGACGGAGAATCTTCCGGAGCTCCTCACGGTAAGTGGGCGGCACCAACTTCTGCATGGCAGACACAGCGGCACTGTATTCCTTCAGCGTCATGTCACGAAGGCTTGTGGTCCGTCCCTCCGTGTACTGGGAAACAATGCTTTCCTTCAGTGCGTCACGATCCGATGTCGGAAGGCGGTTCAAAAGGCTGTAAAACGCCGAGTAATTCTCGGGCTTGTTTAACCGTTTACGGGTGTTGATGTCTATCTGCATGGTAATGTTATTTCTTTTTTAAAAGTTTACCGCATCTGATACAATACTCTCGATAATGTTTAGTGTGATATTTATTAATATGCTTACTTCGCTTTTGACCACCTTTTCTCTTCATTCTGATATATAAAGTATTATTCCATGTAACTCGATAAGGCATGTGTCCACAAAAGAAGCATACAATATGTCCCCAAATATTCATTTTTGTTCTGATTTGAGCCATACGGCAGTTTAGGCCTGCCGCATGGCAGAATATTAATCAACTATAAATTCGGTTATGTTGGGAATTACTTGAATCCCTTCCATTACCTCTACACTTGTAGGAGTGACAATTGCAGTTACATGAGGATGATAGTTTTCGCAAAGATACTTTATCAATGGCTTTGCCGCCTCTTTCAGTTCTTCAAACTTCCTTTTGTTTTCTTGAATATCAGTTTCCATATTTCGTATTTATGGGTTTTACAAAGCCGCCCAAGGCTCATTTCTTATTTGATTTGAATTAATAACACTTTACGCAAAATAACCCCCTTGGAGTATTATAACATCCTTCGCCTGATTCAAACACCTTACCACATTTCTTACATCTTGGACGGGTGTCTATTGGTTTCAGTGCTTCATGGTAGGGTAAGCTTCCGGTGTTGGGTATGCCTTCAACAAATATCTCTTCAAGGCTGATACCCTTTTCTTTGGCTTTATCACCTGCTGCTATTACAATATCTTTCCACGAGTTAAATGACTTGGTTAAATCTCCTTCATCGTAACCATACCAACGTTCAGGGTCTTTATCTATTTCTGTTTGAGTAATAGAGCGGTAAAGTTCTATATCATCACCAGCTATTATTTGTAACGTCCCATAAAAATGTATAGCTTCGAAGCTAATTCCTCTAAATGTAGTTATATTTACAATTGCTTTCATGATTTAACTTCTTTCGATTTTGCTCCACATTCATCAGTTCATACTCAAATCTCCACTGAACGGAATAGTATTAATGTCAGCCTTTCTCGTGTAGGCCTGCATAAGCCCCACGGAAAGCAGCATATAGGCATTCTTATTCGCTTTGGCAACCCCAGAAATAGAGCCGATAATATGTTCAGTCTTGCCGGTAATGATTGAGCAGGCTATCTGCTCAAGTCCGTCCGGATGGTCCTCACTGGCGGCAACGCTCATAAAGACACTAAGATTATTTTCTTTACAAAAGTTTTCCACGTACAAGCAGAGTTCCTTTACTGCCTCTTTCTGTTTTTCTGTAATCATTTCAGTTAAATTTTAATGGTTGATAATATGTTATTTTTCAAGAATATAATCGCACTCAAGAACTTTGACACCACCGTAAAATGTCACTTTGGACGTATCAGTGATACCAAAATGTTCTTTATCCGCAAAAATCATATTTTTCACACCGGACTTCATTTTCCGGATAATGTCCTTAGCCCTTTTATCAGTCCAGCCGTGAGCAGCAAAACCGGCCTTGAACTGGTAAGTGGTCGTTACGGCACCGTTCTGAATCCTGGTGGAAACACTAACGGTACCCACACAATTTTCTATAACTTTCTTCTTTCCCATAATTTATATATTTGAAGGTTTCCAATCCACTGTTATAATCGCATACCTTGTTTTACGCTAATCTTTAAAAGTTAATTCTCCATTCATAAGAAGCGGCAGCATCGAATCTCTAAGTTCGGAAAGAAGCCTATTCTCTTCATTATTTAGGTAATAAATATGCTGCTTATACATATTCATAAAGAAAGGCATGATGCTTGACAATATTTCCTTATCAGTATTCTCAATACAAAATACTTTACTATTGGAAGATTGAATATACTTATTCTCAATAATTTTCTCTTTTACTTCGTAATTCTTGAATGATGCAAAACTTTCATTCATAGCTTTCACTACTTCATTGGATGATTCGCAATCTTTTATAATTTCTGTAAGTCCAAGACGTTCAGCCCATACCTTATTAACTGTCACCTTAATAACATTACGTTCTCTGATGACACGGTTAATATCTGATATTATAGCGTTGAAGTCTCGATGAATAGTTCCTTTTAATTCTATCGGCAGATATGAGCCAATAGTAAGATTGTATCCCTTTTGCTCCAGTTCTTCGATTGAAAGCCTTTTAGAGAATGAATCCTGTTCTTTTACTGTAAGTTCGCATATAGCAGCAATCTGTTCATCTGAAAAAGTATTAAATTCCTTTTTATAGATGCGGTTGTAATGAGAAGCGCCACCTTCTCCACGTTGTTCTCTTACTTCAACAGATTTCATTCCCTCCGCATTAATCAGCATCACATCTTTACTCGTTTTCTTCTTATCAAACAAAAGTATGCAAGTCGCTACAGAGGTAGACTCAAACATCTTTTCCGGCAAAGAAATAGCAGCTTGCAGCCATCCCTTCTCAATAAAGTATCTCCTGCACTCTTTCTCTTCTTTGCTTGTAAGCACACCTCTGGGAAGAATCAACGCACATCTTTCACTCCTTTGCAGGCAATGCGCCACGAAAGCAAAATTACAAGTGTATTTCTGAGGTAAAGCTTTGATTATTTCTTCAGATACAGGAACTTTTAAATTAAATGGCGGGTTGGAAATGCCTACATCAGCTTTTAGAAATTCTGTTTCCGGAAACATCGGACGCTGTATAACTCCATATATTGAACCTCTGATTACCTTATATGAACCGATAATATCACCAGTGAGAATATTCTTGTTTACCACTGTCGCATCAATATTGCGAATACAAAGATTAAACAGAAGGATAGGCAATACATTCGTATCCAATTCTTCGCAAACAAACTTTAAATCCGGATTAGTGCACCACTTTTGAATAGTCAGAGAACCGGAACCAGCGCAACAATCGTACACAACTTTCTCGCATGGTGTATAGCTAAGAAAAGCAACCAGCTTAGAAAGAGATACAGGTGTATAATCTTGTTTCTTTTCCTTTCTGTCTGCGTGGTAGAACTGATATACCCTTTGCATCCAATCTACAGTCAAATCAGGGCATAACTCTTTGTACTTCTCAAAATACAAAGTGGGATTCTGAGAAAACAAAGCAAACATAACCTTATCAGGCAGTGTAGTAATGCTGCTACATCCGAAGATGTCACATATCTTTAATGTCAATTCTTTTAATTCCATTTGATTCCTTTCTATTCTATAATATTCCTTTCTCATGGCTCACTTGTTTGAAGGTTTCCAGTCCACTGTTATAATCGCATCCAGCTCACCGCTGCCGCCACACACCGGGCAGGGCACATGCACGTCCTCGCGGCTGCCCTTCTCCGTTCCCCAGAACCAGCCGTTGCCCTTGCAGTAACCGCACTTGTGACCGGTACTGACGAAGTTCTCACGGTTAGGCCCCTTACACATATAGGCGGGAGGACAAATCTCCAGCTGTTTCTTTATCCTGCTCATGCCTGGCCTCCTTTCTGTTTCGGTCCAGCCACATTCCAGTAGTCATAGGCGCCCTTCTCCCAGATCGTGTATTCACCAGTGGAACCCTGATAACGTCCCTTACTGAAGGCGACGTAGCCTTCCACCCATATCTTCAGGTCGGCATCATACATCACGCTCGTGGCCGCATCGCCTTTAGGATTCTTGCCGCGGGCATGGCTGATGAAAACAAACAGCTTGTCCGGAAACTCCTCCTTCAGCTGGATATAGTCACGGTACGTCATCTGTGTGTATTGGAAGCTGTCAATGATCACGATGTTAAAGCTTTTATGGCGGCGAAGCCTGAGCTTCAAAGTGGGGATGTCCTCCTTGATGAACGCCAGGTGGCGGCTCACCTCGGCCATACCAAAGCGTCGCAGGTTATTCTGGACTGTCAGAGAAGTACCTTCCTCCAGGGAGTTGAACGCCACACGGTCATACTTGCAGAGTTCCTTGCAGAGCTGCATCACGAAAGAGGTCTTGCCGTTACCGCTGTTGCCCCACACGAACCAGCAGCCCCGGACTTCCGGAGTGTCGAAGGCATCCTTCCATTTCCCCTCGAAAGGAAACACGTCATACTTCTTGTTCAGAATGTCCCTGACATTCAAGGCACGCCTCATGCCGGCCTTTTTATTATTCTTTTTCTCTTCTTCCATGGTCAAAACAGTTTTAATTGCCGGATATTGTCAATTCGGTCAAGCACGGCCTGCCGTGCAGCACCCCGCATCTTCTTATGGCAGAGCATCCAGCCGAGTGCCCACAGAAGGGCATTCTCACGGGTGGAGAACTGTCCCCATTTACGTCCCGGATTGAAACCGGCACCGGAACTGTTCACCTGCATGTGTACACCGGCAACCCACCAGCCGTCCTGCTGTCCCACAAGGGCGTCCAGGTAGTCGCGACCATTCCGGTAAACGGTCACCGTCTCATATTCAGTCAAGACTGGATAATCGCTCCAGGGAGCGGGAAGCTGGTCGCGGCCGTCGATTTTCAGGTATTCAAATTTATTTTCCATATCCTTAAAATTACGTTTGAACGGCATTTGAACGGGGGTCATTCCCCCGTCATCCGTTTTACCTTATGAATGGATTTCTTGACGCGGCGCAGGTCAAAATCACAGGCGGAAGCCTCTTTCATGACATAATCGATGCCTTTCCTGTCAGTCACCCCGTTGGCCGAACAGATGGCGTACACATCCCGCTCGTCAGTGGGCTCCAGTGCATAGAACTTACGTCCGATACGGCTGTAAAATTCCTTGTAACCCGGTTTCTGGTATTTAAGCCCGTTGCTGATGCGCTTGGCTATATAGTCGGTACTCAGGAAGACCACGCCGCATTTTTCCTCCAGCTTGTTGTACAGGCTGATAAAGTAGTGGAATACCGGTTCGGTAAGCTTGTCGGCTTCGTCAAATACAAGGAGCGGAGCGTCCATCTGGATAATGTCGTCAAGGATAAGGCTCCAGACCTCACGGATATTGCAGCCCTCCGTGCGTATGCCGACCGTGCGGGCTATCTCACGGACGAAATCACCTTTCTTCATGTCCTCGGAACAAAGGATATAGAAAACTTCCCTGTGTTCCTGAAGATAACTGCGGGCGGCGGTACTCTTGCCGCAACCGGCTTCCCCCGTCACCCAGGTGACATTGCGCCAGCGCTGCGCATCGGCAAGCACTCCGGTGATCTCCTGATAGGCACCGGTCTCCACAATCTGCCAGCCGGTAGGATTGACGCTCCCGACCTGTGAGGCTATATTGCGGAACATCTCATCGCTGATATTCTCATAACGTCCGTTCAGAATGTTGCTCACCGTTCCGACACTTGTGTTCTTAAGGCTGCCGGCCGCTTTGGTCTGGCTCGGATATTTTGCCACATAAGCCCTCAGACTCTCGCTGATGGCATCCTTGTCTTCTCTTTTCAATTCACTCATATTTTTCTTATTTAAAATTTCCTGCTATAATTTTCCTACCACTTTGCGCACACTCACTTCTTTCTTCCCGAGCTGGTCCCAGGTAATGTTACTGATTACCTTTGTGGAACGTCCCAGGACAACCTCTTCCGGAGGCCGGCTGTATTTCTTTGTGCGGCGGTCTATCTGGCGCTGCACCTCGGCCGTGACACCTTTCAGGTTGGGGCTGCGCAGCCCGTGCTGTTCAGGCGCAACCCCATGCTCGTATTCGATGGACTTGGCTGCGACCTGACGTTCGATTCGGTCATGGACGTTGGCCTCCTGTTCCCGGCGTATGAACGCCGCCTCACCCTCGGTCTGGTCTTGGATTGCGCGATGAACCACCATGTACGGTTCGGCAACGCGTTCGAAGCGGAGAGCACCGCCCTTGTCTTTCCAGTACAGCCGGACGCTGCTGAAATCATAAGGGTCATACTTGACATAGAACTGCCTGTAGGTATTACGGCGACGCCACTCATGGTCAGGAACACCGGGGGAGGAATAGACCTCGTAGGTGCGCGGCCTGCCGCCGACAGTGAACTCTATGCCGGCAGAGGTGAAAGTGCTCGGCCGGGAGGTCATAACCCAGAAGATGTCCACCATGTCACGGGCGGTCACCACTTCCGTGTCCTCGTTTACACTTGTATCGTACATCTCTATCCGGGGGATGCCGGTAACAGGATGCTTCATTTCGTTCCACTCCCGGCGTGCCTCGACATATTTTGCCTTCAGCTCGTCGAGAGTATAGAGCCGGTCCCTGTTGGCCTCGATGAACTCAAGGTTCGGGCGGCTGGAATCTTTTCTGGCAGTGATATTCTGTCCGGTAAAGCCCCAGTATTTGTGCAGGACCTGGCTCTGAAAACGCCCGAAAGCGGATTCTATCGTCTTGGACTGCCCGCTGTAAGGGGCGGTGGGACGGTGGATATGGCTGATCTTGTCAAGCAGACCGTCGGAGACACGTTCAAGCTTCTTATGACCGCCCTGGTTGTCATGGACCAGCTCGTAAGGCTTGTGCCCGCTTGTCTGGAGCGCCATGCGGTAAGCATGATACTGCGCCTCATAATCCTCGTTCTCGCTGATATGGAAGCCGAGCAGGACTTCACTGTAGGCATCCATGACCTCGTACACCCCGATGGTGCGGACCTTGCCGCCCTCATCCCGGTAATAAAGGTTCAGTTTGGTACCGTCACCGTACCACAGGCTGTCACGGCGGCTGGGGAGTTCGGTCTTATGCTTGCGGCCGTAACGCTGGTGGGCCTTCATTTCACCGTAAACCGCATCATACCATAAAGGCTCTATGCGGGGGCTGCTGAACCATGAACGGAGACTGCGCGGGCTTTTCAGGGCCTTCCACCCGCGTGCGGGGGCTACCCGGTTGTATTCCTCGAAAATCTGCATGTCGGTATAGACCGGAACACGGCTGCGTTTCAAGGCGACAAGGAAACGCCCGGGTTCCTCATCTATTTTCAGGGTGTTGCTGTTTCCATATTTGCCGCTCACAAGTACACTGTAGTTGTCGGGGCGGAACTTGTTTATCAGGGCCTTCAACCGGCCCACACTTCCCGGAAGGCTATGCCCGTACACCGGACGCCACTCCTCACTCGTGACAAGCAGAAGCTCCCAAAGGTTGCGGCGGAAACCGGTCAGCTTGTTATTGGATGAACTCAAACGTTTGAACTCTTCCATCAGCGCGTTCAGTACCGAAGCGTTCCAGGTGTATTCTTTCTTCACATCCTCGGGAAGGGCGACCAGCTCACCGTTCTTGTCATAACGGTACTCCTCGAAAAAGTTCTCGGCCTTTTCGTCTCTCTTCACTATGTTACGGATAATTTCTTCTCGCATCTGTTTCTCGGGCTCGCCATGGCGTTCAACCCAACGTTTCTTGTACTTCTCGGGAAGGGAGGAATAGGCATACAAAGCCGGATTATTTTCACCGCCGCCACGAGAAACGACATCCAGTTTTTCCCGGGACAGCTGGCTGTTCAATGTTCCTTTGGGCATTATATCCAGCAACTCTTTGTAAGTTACACACAATATATTATCAAAGTATTCCATCTCCCAAATTAATTATCAATCCTCCAAATTATTCAAAGGGACATGCTTCTTCAGCAACCGTACGGAATTCCCGAAATTCAACACCAGGAAAAGCTCCGGTAGCGGGTGGATAAAAAAGACAGTGAGCAAAGCCGCAAGACTCAGACAGAAGTAAAGCACGCAAAGGCGTTGCCTCCGGCTCAGACCGGCGAACTTGCGCAGCTCGTCACCGAATATATCAAGCAGGTCGTTTTTCATCACAATCAGACTTTTGAGTGTCCACACCGATTTCAGTACCACCACGCTCAAGGGCGAGTTTACGGATGGAACGCGCAAGTCGGCTGTTCTTGCGAAAGGCAAGTGCATGGCTAACCATTACATTCGTACATCCTATCAGTTCGGCGATCTTGTTCACCTCACCGTATTCTACCACAATTCTTCTTTTCATACTATCTAATTATTTAAATTATCATAGAGGGCAGTCGCGGACTCGAACCGCGGACCATGACCTCTCCCTTGCGGGAGTTTGGTGTGTTCTACCAACTGAACTAACCGCCCGAGAATATTATAAAAGTTCCTTTATCGCATTCTCCGGAACACATATCACAGTCCAAACCTGGCCGTCTTTCATATAATCGACATCATATTCACGACCGAAAGTACAAATGTTATAGTCCCAGTCTCGGATTACACCATCGATGACCTCACCGTTCCTTTTGGTGATTCTCACACTTTGTCCCTTTTTAAATTTTGCTTCCATTTTGCTTCTTCTTAAATTCTCATTGTTACTTCAAGCCTTTTTTGTAGCTTTGGAGCGTGTTTAAACTTTAATCACGTGGCAAATATAAATCATGTTTCGCAAATTGCAAAACAATACGCGAAATAATTTCGCAAAATATAAAAAGTAATGAATAAAAAAGAAAGATTAGAAGCTATTATAAAGCATTATAGCGATGGAAAGCCTTCTGTTTTTGCAAAGTTAATAGGGGTTGCTCCCTCAACTATAAGCTCGTGGCTGTCGCGGGATACACTTGATTACGATCTTTTGTTTGCAAAATGCGAAAATATATCATCGGAATGGCTTTTGACTGGTAGAGGAGAGATGATTAACATACAAACTTCTACTTTTAATAATCAAACTACCTTGCCTCAAAAAGAAGGTACAGGAATAGAAGACAAACTATTAGCAATTATAGCTGATAAAGATACCACTATCCGAGAGATGGCAGAAGAAATAGGGATGCTCAAACAAACAATTACACAACTTAAACAGGACAAGTCGGGGCGTGTTTCGGATGCAAGCGATTCTACAATTGCCAATGCCGTCTAAAACGTGTTTTACGGGGCAAAGGGGGTAAAAAGTAGTAAAATATTGATTATTAAAGCAATGGATTAAAATACAGGGGAGTAAATAAATATTCCCAATATATCATTTACCCCCTACAATATTATAAAAATAGATAAATACTAAATAAGAAAAAGATATTTCCCCGCTTTATTAGAACAAAATAGATACAAAAATGAATAACCAAATGAATAACCAATCAAAACATTTCGTTTTTGTAATAGCCTAAATGAATAACCAAATGAATAAGCAAGTGAATAACCTTTCCTCTTTTTAAGGAGTTCAAAGCGTTCAAACGGATAAATACAGCTTTCTATCATAGTTTGACATTTATAAAGACACAAAAAAAGCCGCAAAAAGCGGCTTTTAATACGTTCTAAGGCTGTTTTAGCCCTTTCTGGTAGTCTTTATCAGGTGTGACTGGATAATCATCGCACGTTTCGTGTATTTTACGGCTCCATCAGTCAAACCAGCATGCAACAGACTGCTTTTGGTGATGCCAACCCGGTTCTCGGTCAAAGTATCAAATATAGCAGAAATACTGCCGAAATAGAGGTTTTTCTTCTCATAAATCAAGTGCACATGGATAACTTTAGTCATAATTATATAGCATTTATTTGACCACAAATATACCAAATATTATCTATATGGAATAATTTAGATAAAATAAAAAAGGAAGTATATTACACATCTCCCCGCTCACTTGCATAAATCAGTTTGTTTGACTATCTTTATGGTCAGAAAAGAATCATGGAGAACAATCTGTAATAACACTTCCGAAATATCTCCTATCTCACCTTTAATGTAAAGTAATTCATTTGAACGGCGTTCAAACAAGGCTCAAATGTAAGCCCAATGTAAAGCAATGTAAACGTTTGGTTTTTCCAGCCCGTTCTGCTCTATTCAACCATAACATTTTGAATACCAAAGCAATCAGCCATTTTCAGGCTAACCACACATTGATACGTTTCGTTTTTCCCCCCTTATATTTTATAACAGAATCATAGATTTATTATTAATTTTGAAGATGTTAATCAAATTTGTGAAAATCATGAATCCAACAGGCGAACACTTTTTCAAATATAGAGGTATCTCTAATCTAAGATATCTTCTTGATATTCTCATTAATAAAAGATTATATGCTGCAAGGTATGACGAGCTAAATGACCCTATGGAAGGAGTTTATATTGCTGACCGCTTAACTGCAAATACGATTGGATTATTGAGAAATGGAAAATACAAAACCCGAATTTGCTCCTTGTCTAAAAATTATAATAATGGTTTGATGTGGTCTCACTATGCCGAAAGCCATAAAGGGTGCTGCCTCGAATTAAGTATTACTTCCCGAAAATGTACTTGTACCGAAATTAACTATACAGACAATATGACAACAATTGATTCACATACTGCAGATGTAGGGAATATATTAAGTGTAAAATCCAAAAATTGGAAATATGAAGAGGAATTTAGATACTTTACAGAAATGACATACTTAAAAATCAATATTCATAAAATATTTTTAGGTATGCGAATGGCTAAAGCTGAAGCAACCTTTTATAAAAAAGTAATTCAAGCCATTGATAGTAATATTGAAGTACGTCAAATAAACGAATTTGAGATAGATTTTGGCTATATATAAAAAAATAAAAAGTTATGTTTGTTGAAACATCTGAAGATATTTACAATTCCGTAGTGAATTTCCAAAATGCTACTCATGAAGAATGGAGAAAGATAGTATCATCATTCCCAAAATATTTTCTTCACATAAAGGATAAAGGAAACTATTTTGGATTATCTAAATTTTGCGCTTGGAAAGATATTACTATTGACATGTATCTTAATGAAAATCGTTATAATTCAAATGGAAACAAAACTCAAAAACATATTTCTAAAATACTTGGTAAAGAGTGGATTCCATTTGAAAAGACACATCCTGATACTGCCATTGCTTTTGAAAAATGGATTCATAGTTTCTATCCAAACTACAACATGAATAATGCTCATATTATTACTGTAACGTTAGATTCATATTTTTGTGGTAAAAAGGAAAAAATTGTAACTCCTGAAATGCTGGCAGATATTTTAAAACTCCAAATGGTTATTGGTTCTATTGGAGAAGAAATAGTTTATAAATCAGAGATTAATCGGCTGAGAGATAAAGGAATAAAATTTCCAAACAATTACATCATTCATGAATCTTTAAAAAATATTTCATCCGGATATGATATTCATACAAACTATGGTGATGAAGAAAGATATATAGAAGTTAAATCGACAACAAGGATTTCGTCTAATATCTTTTTGACTGAAAACGAAATAAATGTATTATCTAAATTAGGAAACAAAGCTTACTTGTACATAGTACAAGTAACAAATAAAGAAAAAAAAGAAGGAGAAATTATTCAAATTATTCAAAATCCGATTAAGTTCATTAAAGAAAAAGGTGAACTCATTCCTATAGCTTATAAAATAAAAATCCCAAGATGATTGTCTCTAAAAACGGAGTACTACATATGACAAATAGAGCATGTAGTACCCTATTCATTATTTAGTTTGACAGTTTTTCCAAGAAATATCCCTGTCACAGATTTAGCCCCAACATCTATCATTCTTCGCTTCAACTGTATAAAGCTCTGCCCACTGGTTAATACATCATCAAATAATATCACGTGCATTCCATCAACATCTCTCTTTTTTATACTTAGATTAGACACCACATCCTTATGAGAAGTACCTTTCATCTGTTCCCTTTCCTCTTCAATCCAGATGGTTTGAAAACCATCACGCACATTCAACCACCTTGACAAATGATAACAAAGAACAGGAAATCTTTTTCGTTGTCGTTCCCTTGTAGAAGCAGGAATAGGAATTAATATCGTCTTTTCAGGAGAATTATAATAAGAAATATTCTTCATGCAGAAAGATATAATCTTTGCCACCAGCATCCCACAATGCCCTCCTTCCTTAAACCGAAAAATCAAATTACTGATACACTTTTGATGTACATCTATTTTCTGAATACGTGTAGGATAATAATCATGTACATAGTGGCAAGTACTCCCGTCAATCTCACAACTTCCAGTGAAAGCTGTATCATACGGATAAAATTCGGTTTCCACTCCACAATCATAAGAGAAAACCAATATATCCTCATACATACTCAATCTTTCCAAAGATTCCGCCCGCCCGATCCAACCAACCGATCCTCCGGTATTCATCAGCCCAATGCCTATTTCAAGTTGTGTATTGAACAACTGATGTGAAATGACATACCAATCATAATCCTTACAAAGTCCCGTAAAGTCGCTAAAGTTATCAGATAAGAAATAAAAAAGGCCTCCTCCTTTCAGTACAATTACAAATTCACCTTGTGGTTATCGATGCAGATAGAAAAATTCATCAAAACTTCCCAACTCATAGCCCATTGGAACTTTATACCCATCTACTACATAGCCAGAATCATATTCAAAAAGCATATTAAAGTCTTCAACCATAAGCACTATATTCTATTTCAATATTTTATGCAAATATACCACCTTGACATCCGAAGGTAAATACTATTCATTACTCTTTTAGCTTCTTTTATCACAAAGCAGTAAACGCTCCAATCATAAACAGAGAAATGGCCTTCCTCACTTGTAAAAGCAGGAAAAGCCGTTCCATTTTATGAAAGCCTTATTAATTTATCCCTTGCATTTTACTTATTTGCAATACAATAGGAATTTTCTGTTCACTAACCTTACGTACAAGTTGTTCGGTAATCCATTCCCTGAACATAACACAAAACGCACTTTTCATACGAAAAGCAAGCATTATAATCATATTCAGATTATAATAATACAACGTTCCATACTTACCGGGAGCATATTCTATTCGCACATCTTTTGTCACCGCATACTCATGTAATTCACCTTCAGCAAAAATCTTTTTGATTTGTCGTTCAACAGATGCTCCGCCAACATTGAATATATCGGCGATCTCCCGTACATTCATCCAGATGTTCCCATCCTCCGCAGGTCTGAGAGCAATACGAACACCACCGGAATCTTTTGCTTCTATAATTACTTTTCCTTCATCCATACTCTATATTCTATTATTATTATGAGTTTAACGCTATTGATTCAAATTCATCTAATTTCCCAGATAACTGCTGCATATCATTACGTATTTTATCATTCGTGATGCGAGCATAAATCTGTGTCGTTTCTATATTCGTATGTCCTAACATTTTGCTGACTGTTTCAATAGGAACACCTTTAGCAAGCGTGACAGTCGTCGAAAATGTATGTCTTGCAAGGTGGAAAGTAATATTTTTATTAATTCCACACAAATCAGCAATCTCTTTCAGATAAGAATTTAACTTTTGATTACTTAATACGGGCAATAATTCACCTTTAGGTAATTGTCCATCATACTTCTTCAGTATAGCCAATGGAATTTTCAAGAGTGGAACATTTACCGGGGTATCTGTTTTTTGGCGATGCCTCATAATCCATAGCTTACCATCAAACGAGGTACAGATTTCACTTGCTTTCAGCGTCTTTATATCAATGTAACTGAGCCCAGTAAAACAAGAAAAAATAAATACATCCCGCACCTGTTCCAAACGTTTCGTTGGGAACTTTTTCTTCAATATTTTCTGTATCTCCTGTTCGGTCAGATAGCCTCTATCCACCCGTTTCAATCGAATCTTATAATTCATGAACGGATCAGTATAAATCCAGCCGTTATTCTTTGCCATAATAACAATCATTCGGAAAGTCTGCATAAATTTGGCGGTTGTGTTCTCATTACATAAACTGACGGTACGCAGATACGTTTCAAAATCCGTAATGAACATATGGTTGATTTCCTTTAAAGCAATATCTGTGATATTATACTTTGCTTTCATAAACTCTTCCATTCTCCTATAGCATCGATCATACTTCGCCATAGTAGCTGCTGTTTTACTGATGCCAACCAATTTTTGTGCCTCCTCATTATGTTTCTTGAATAATTCCAAAAGAGTCCGTTGCTTGGCAGTAAAACCCAAGAACGCATTTCTTACTTTCTCCGCTGTAACAAACGACTCATGTACTTCAATATCACGATAGTGATTTTTCAAAGAAGTACGCATGTCCTCCAATAAATCATTCAACTGACGTGCTTTTAAAGAATTGCCAGCCGCTTTACCCAACTTCACATCCCACGCTTTTGGATCCACATTCAGTTTAGAACTGAATTGCGTGACATCACCACTTACTGTCAGTCTGACCATTATGCAGACTGTTCCATCCTTGTTTACTTGATTCTTTCTAATATAGAAAAGAATCTTAAATGTACTTTTGCTCATATACCTTGTTTTTTATGTCCGTAACAATGGGGTTATAACTTCCCACTGCAAAGGAACGATTAACAATTAGTTTACGAACGGACATTTAAGAGACAACGAGCGACAAATCAGCAACTTAGCATTAAAATCGTTACTATTTTATTTCGCTCAATTTTCAGTAACGATTTAGTAACACTACTTTGTCCAAACGGGGCATTTTCTTGTCTTTTTCTTGTCTGGCGACAAAATAAAAAAGTCCCGTAAAACCTTGATTTTACGGGACTTGTCTTAGCTTTTCCACTATTTGTCTTTAGTGTTCAGCGGAGAGACAGGGATTCGAACCCCGGGTGCCTCGCAGCACAACGGTTTTCAAGACCGCCGCAATCGACCACTCTGCCACCTCTCCAAAACTTCTTTTTCAAGAAGTGCTTTTCTCTTAAAGCGGTGCAAAGATAGCGCTTCTTTTTTTAATTCGCAAACAAATCCGGAATAAAATAATTCACATATCCGCAAAAACTAAAAATACGGCATAAAAGGAACTAATAAAATGTTACTAAAATCTTTTCGTCCGACAGCTGTTTTATTTTCGTCCAACAGATGTCGGACGAAAATAAAACAGCTGTCGGACGAAAGGGAAATTATTGTGGGACGAATAGATTTCAGCATAAATAATAATAGTTGATAAGAGTACAGATATTAATTGAACGGACACGAATCAATACCCGGTGGTACTTCCTACCTAATAATAGCTATTTTATGCTCTTCAACATAAAAATCCTCCATATTATTGTGTAATTACGGAAATTTTTCCGTAATTTTGCGCGCTCTAAAGGATAACATATCTAATCACTTTTATTAAAAGAACATTATGGAATTAAACAAAACCTTTATTGATGGGCTTTGGAGCAAAGAAATCAATGTAAGTGATTTCGTTAGTAAAAACATCACGTCCTACACCGGAGACGCATCTTTCCTGCAAGGACCAACGGAGCGCACCAAGCATATCTGGAACCTCTGTCTGAAAGCACTGGAAGAAGAAAGAGCCAATAACGGTGTCCGTTCATTAGATCATACAACAGTATCTACCATCACTTCCCACAAAGCAGGCTATATAGATAAGGAGAACGAACTTATCGTAGGCTTGCAGACAGATGAACTGCTGAGACGCGCCATCAAACCTTTCGGCGGCATCAATGTAGTGGCAAAAGCATGCCGCGAAAATGGCGTGGAGGTAGACGATAAAGTAAAAGACATCTTTACACACTACCGTAAAACACACAACGACGGCGTATTCGATGTATATACCGAAGAAATCCGTTCGTTCCGTTCATTGGGCTTCCTCACCGGACTTCCCGACAACTATGCACGCGGACGTATCATCGGTGACTACCGCCGTCTGGCATTGTACGGTATCGACCGCCTCATCGAAGCCAAACAGGAAGACTTGCGCCACCTGACCGGCCCTATGACCGAAGCACGCATCCGCCTGCGCGAAGAAGTGGCAGAACAAATCAAGGCCTTGAAGGACATCAAGACCATGGGCGAATACTACGGCTTCGACCTCAGCCACCCTGCCACATCTGCTCAGGAAGCCGTACAGTGGGTATACATGGCATACCTTGCCGCTGTAAAAGAACAAGACGGTGCCGCCATGTCATTGGGTAATGTATCTTCATTCCTTGACATTTTCATTGAATATGATTTGGCTCACGGTAAGATTGACGAAACTTTTGCACAGGAGCTGATTGACCAGTTCATCATCAAACTGCGCATGGTACGCCACCTGCGTATGCAATCCTACAATGACATCTTCGCCGGAGATCCCACCTGGGTTACCGAAGCTATCGGCGGACGCTTCAACGACGGTCGCGTAAAGGTGACAAAAACCTCTTTCCGCTTCCTGCAAACATTGTACAACCTCGGCCCGTCTCCCGAGCCTAACATGACTGTGCTGTGGAGTCCCGAACTGCCGGAAGGTTTCAAGGAATTCTGTGCCAAAGTATCCGTAGATACCAGCTCTATCCAGTACGAGAACGACAACCTGATGCGCGAGGTACGCAACTGCGACGACTACGGTATCGCCTGCTGCGTATCCTACCAGGCCATCGGTAAGCAAATCCAGTTCTTCGGCGCACGCGCCAACCTTGCCAAAGCATTGCTGCTTGCCATCAACGGCGGACGTTGCGAAAACACCGGAACTGTAATGGTGAAAGGTATCCCCGTGCTGACTCACGATACGCTGAACTTTGAAGAGGTAATGAACAACTACAAGAAAGTGCTGACGGAGATTGCCCGCGTTTACAACGAAGCAATGAACATCATCCACTACATGCACGACAAGTATTATTACGAAAAAGCCCAAATGGCATTCGTAGATACAGACCCGCGCATCAACCTTGCATACGGCGTAGCCGGACTTTCCATTGCCATCGACTCATTGTCTGCCATCAAATACGCCAAAGTAACAGCACGCCGTAACGACATCGGCCTGACGGAAGGTTTTGACATCGAAGGTTCTTTCCCGTGCTTCGGCAACAACGACGACCGTGTAGACCACCTTGGTGTAGACCTGGTGTACTACTTCAGCGAAGAGTTGAAGAAGCTGCCCGTTTACAAGAACGCCCGTCCTACCCTGTCGCTCCTGACTATCACATCCAACGTGATGTACGGTAAGAAGACCGGAGCCACTCCCGACGGACGCGCCAAAGGTGTTGCTTTCGCTCCGGGAGCCAACCCGATGCACGGACGCGACAAGAACGGTGCCATCGCCTCTTTGAGTTCCGTAGCCAAATTGCGCTACCGCGACTCACAGGACGGTATCAGCAACACATTCTCCATCGTTCCGAAATCATTGGGTCCCACTGCCGAGGAACGCGTAGAGAATCTGGTTACCATGATGGACGGTTACTTCACCAAAGGTGCACACCACCTCAACGTGAACGTACTGAACCGTGAAATGCTGGAAGACGCCATGGAACATCCGGAGAAATATCCGCAACTCACCATCCGCGTTTCCGGATATGCCGTAAACTTCGTGAAACTGAGCCGCGAACACCAACTGGAAGTTATCAGCCGCAGTTTCCACGAAAGAATGTAATCGGTAAACCGGATACATAACCTTTTAAAGCACGGATTACACGGATTTCACGGATTAAGCAAAAATCCGGAGTAACAACCCTGTAGTCCGTGCTTTCTTTTTTACTACATTCTTTGCTTATAATACACTATTATGATTAATGTTCATTCATACGAATCAATGGGCACTTTCGATGGTCCGGGGCTGCGGCTTGTCGTATTCCTTCAGGGCTGTCCTTTCCGTTGCCTGTATTGTGCCAACCCCGATACAATAGATGTAAAGGGCGGTACTCCTACTTCTGCTGGTGAAATCCTGCAAATGGCTGTCAGCCAAAAAGCTTTCTTCGGGAAAAAAGGGGGAATTACTTTCTCCGGCGGTGAACCTACCTTGCAGGCAGAGGCATTGATACCACTGTTCAAAGACTTGAAAGCAAACGGCATCCACATCTGTCTTGACACCAACGGCGGAATCTGGAACGACAAAGTTGAGGAATTGTTAAGTCTGACGGACTTGGTATTGCTCGATATCAAAGAATTCAATCCCGAACGCCACCGTACCCTGACCGGACGCAGCAACGAACAAACCCTGCGCACCGCTGCCTGGCTGGAACAACAGGGACATCCGTTTTGGCTGCGCTATGTCCTGGTACCGGGATATAGTGATTTTGAAGAAGACATACGCAGCATGGGCGAACAGCTCGGCAAATACCAAAGCATACAACGGGTGGAAATACTTCCCTACCACCGCTTAGGGGTGCATAAATACGAAGCTATGGGCTGGGATTATCAGTTAAAAGAAGTAGTAGAGAATACCCCCGCACAACTGGAACGAGCCGAAAAACTCTTTAAAGAGTATTTTCCCACAATAGTGGTAAATTGAGAATTAAAAATAGAGAAACGGGCTGCACCATAATAATGAAACCGGTTTTTATACCGATAAAGACTTTATAGTGCAGCCCGTTTCTCTATTTTTTAATTCTCAACTATCAATTTAATCAGTAAGTCAACCGTATTCCACCTTGTAAGGTAAAGTTACAGGGATTTTCTTTTCGTATAGTCTCAATGTCCGAACCATCGTCAAAGAAATAAGACACTCCCGGTTCTACATAAATGCCGACTCTGCTACTTATATTATACTGTGCACCCACAGCTCCCATTACAGAGAATTGCAACGGTTTCACGGTTTCGTTTTTGCTCCCTATTTTTCCGTAAACGCATTTTTCCATGGCACCGCCGGCAGAAACATACATGATAAAGGACTTCTTATCTACAAAGTTCCAGTTGGCACGCAAAGGAATACCCAAATAATGCAATTTCTGGCTGACCGTTTCCGAACTTCCGGCAAATTTCACATCCGAAGCGAGGTACGTATACGTTAAGCCCGTTTCTACGGAGAAACCCCGTGCAAGCCCTTTACGTACCGAGAAGCCGAAAGACAATGGCTGTTTATGGTCTATGTCCACCACCTGTTCGGAACTCCTCTGCAGATAAGGTATGCCATCTTTAAAGACAAGCTCCTGCCCTTCCGGCACTTCCATTATTCCGTCAGACATTGTGGTGAGGTCTACCCTTCCGCCGGAAACACCGAAGTTCTGTCCGTTTTGAAGCAGCCCGCTTTCACTTATACTGCTTCCCGAAATCAATCCGCCCGTATTTCCTACTGCCAATCCGACCGACCAGCCACGCGACTGCTCCCGCTTCGCTCCGCCAACCGGCAAATGCAATTTGTCTCTGCCTGACGGGCGGCGGCGCTCAATCTTTTCCGTACGCTCCTCTTCCCTTCTCTCTTCTTCTGCTGCTTCCTGATTTACCCGTGCCGACTCCGCAGTCGGTTTCTGTGCGTTCCCAGTCTGAACTTCCGGCTCTGCGCCCAAGGATTGGATGACCGTTTCCCGCTCCGTTTCATCTACGGTATTCAGTTGTTGTGCCAGCAAGGAACGCCGGTTCGTATCCGCCGGAGATTCCTGTTTCTGTGCGCGATAGTCGGGTTCTGTTATCTCTGTCCGTACTGAAGGCGTCTGTTGCTCCGGCAGCTTGTCCGGCACGGCAGCCAATGCCGGTGCAGTCATATTCCGCATCTCCTCTCCCACAGGGCTTTGGAGCAACCATACACTCACCGACGACACCGCAACGAGCAGTGCCGCAGCCGCAGCTACAGCCCAGCGGCGGAAAGGTATAATCCGCCGTTTTCCGGCTACCGGAGGCTTCGAAACGGACAAATCCTTCTCAAGCCGTTCCCAGCCGGAAACGGGCAGCGGTTCGGAATAATCGTCCAACCGCTCCTTTATCTTTCGCATCCACAATTCATCTTCCATACGTTTCTCCATTTATGCGTTTCTTTTCATCCACTCCTTCACCTTGGCAGCCAAAGCAGCTTTGGCACGTACCAGTTGTGAAGCCGATGATTTTTCGTTGATACCCAGTAACCGGGCAATCTCCTTATGAGATTTATCTTCAAAAACAAACAGGTTGAATACGGTACGATAACCAGCGGGAAGCTCGCTTATAAACTGCATCAATACCTTTTGAGGAATAGTATCCACCGCCGAAGCATCCGGCTCCTCATACGTCTCCGGCACATCGTCCAGGGCAGCGGACTGGCTCATCACATCATTCTTCCGCAAATACTGCAATACCGTATTCACCATTACACGTTCCATCCAAGCCCGCAAAGAACCCTCTCCCCGCCAAGTGAACTTATCGAAAGAGTCGAAGAGCTTCAGGAAACCGTCATGCATCAAATCCTGTGCAGTTTCCCGGTCACCGGCGTAACGCAAACATACGCCGAGCATCCGCCCCGCATACTGTTCGTACAGTTCTTTGCGGGCAAGGTTGTCGCCTTGCCTGCAACGTTCTGCCAATACCTGTTCTTCCATCCTCTCTTTTAACACGTGTTTACCTTATAAATGCAACGGGCACAAAAATACTGCATCCGGCAGATAGGAAATTTATTCTTTATTTTCTTTAACATTCTTATAAGCAGTATTTGTGCAATCCCGGCATTTTCTGAATACAAAACCTAAAACAGAACCAATAACAAAACCTCTACTTATGAAAAAGTTCAGAACGATATTAGCCGCATTTCTGCTGTTGTTCATCGCCACCCCCGTACTGCAATCCTGCCTGGACGATTGGGATGATGACGAACACCCGTTGCTCGCCATCGGCACAGTGCGAATAATTGACGGAAAAGACTACTACTTCGCACTCGATGAAGGAACCAAAATGTTTCCCGGTGACACTGCCCAAGTGGATAACTATACCTTGGTGGAAGGACAGCGCGCCTTTGTATATTTCAACCTGCTGGATGAAGAAGTAACCGGCTACGATTACAATGCCAAAATCAACCATGTAGAGAATATCCTTACCAAAGACATTTATTTCATGCCTGCCGAAAAGGCCGACAGCATCGGCGACGACCGCATCAACATCAACAATATGTGGATTACGGACAACTACCTGAACATCCAATACCAGCTATACCACAGCAACAGCAATGATAAAAAACATATGCTGAACCTCATAGTCAACGAAGCATCCGACGGCAAGAATGACAAAGAGGGATATATTACGCTGGAATTCCGCCAGAATGCTTACGGTGACGAGCCGCTCATGCCGGGACAAGGACTTGTCTCTTTCAAACTGGATAAGATAGCAGACCGGATACCCGGAAAAACCGGACTCAATATCCGCGTAAAAAGTCTGCACGACGGCGAATATTACAAAACCATTGACTTTAAAACGGACGAGAACTAAACTATTCTTTGCAATACCCTTTTCAATGTCTTTTTATTTAAAGCGGAGCAGGCTGTTTGCCTTCACTCCGCTTTGTTCTTTTCTACCTTCTGCCACCAGGTTTTGCTCTATCTTTTTCCCGTGTAATCCCGTGCCTGAAAAGATACATATCAGCCTCTTCCCATTTCTGGTCCATCCCCCTTTTATCCCTTATTTCCCCTTTTCCAGCGTTAAGTTTCCCGGCTTCGGAAATTATTTCCCGGCAAAACAGTGTGTCCTTCCGTACTTTTGGAAAAAAATCAGAATGATATATATATATATGAGAACAAAAGTACCCGTTATCCTATTGTCTGTTCTTGCCCTGCTGTTCCATGCTTGCGGCGGCAAGGATACCCAAGACAAGCAAGAGCTGTCAGTCAGCACTTCCCAAGTTACTGCATTGCCCCAAAACGGCAATAAAGAGTTTCCTTTCATAGCCCGGCCGTTCCGCACCAGCGAACTGTCATTCCGGGTAGGCGGGCCTATCGACCGCTTCGACGTGTATGCCGGTAACCGATACGAACGAGGAAACATCATTGCAGAGATAGACCCGCGCGATTTCCGCATCCGCAAAGAACGCGCCGAAGCCGTTTACCGCCAAAGCAAGGCCGAATTCGAACGCATAGAGGCGCTATACCGGAAAGAGAACATCTCTGCCAGCACCTACGAAAAGGCAAAAGCCGATTATATCTCCGCCAAAACAGCCTTTGATACCGCCGTATGCGAACTGGAAGATACCCGCCTTACAGCCCCTTTCACCGGATATGTAGGTGAAGTGTACATCGAAAAATTCCAGGATGTCAAGGCAACCCAGCCGGTCGTATCCCTTATCGACATACATCAGCTAAGGATAGAAATATATGTACCGCAGGAAATAGCCTATGCGGCACAGTCGTCGGACAGCATACGGATATGCTTCGACGCCATCCCCGGACAGACCTACCGAGCCAAGATCATAGAGGTGTCCAAAGGCACTACCCGCAACAATCTGTCCTATCTGCTTACAGCCATATTGCCCAATGAAGGTGGTAAACTGCTTGCAGGCATGTCCGGCAAAGCGATTCTGGACACACCGCAGGCAGAGAGTGCCGCCGGTTTCTGCATCTCCCAGGCGGCACTCTGTCACCGGCCTTCCACAGGCGATTATGTATGGGTGGTTAATCCTGCCACATCGCAAGTCAGCCGCCGTAAAGTAACAGTAGCCAAATTGCTGCCCGACGGACTGGTACAGATTGCAGACGGACTGCAAATAGGAGAAACCCTCGCAACAAGCGGTCTGCGTTTCCTCTCGGACGGCATGAAAGTAGACATTACCTCTAAAGACAAGTAATTATGAAACTGGTAAAATACTTTTTATCGAAAAAGCCCGTCACAATCCTGCTGTTGGTATTAGTATTGGCAGGCGGATTGCTGGCGTACGTCAAAATGGGCAAGCTGGAAGATGCTCCGTTCACCATTAAACAGGCGCTGGTATTGACTCCCTATCCGGGAGCTTCTCCATCGGAAGTACAGTCACAGGTTACGGATGTACTGGAAGAGTCCATCCAGGCATTGGGCGAACTCTATTACCTGAAAACGGAGAACCGTGCAGGACTGTCCAAAATCACCGTTTATGTAAAGAAAGAAACCCGTGCCGACGAAATGCAGCAACTTTGGGACAAACTGCGCCGCAAAGTAAGCGACGTACAGAGCAAGCTGCCCGAAGGCGCCGGTCCCTCTGTTGTGAATGATGACTTCGGCGATGTACTGGGCGTTTTTTACGGGCTTACCGGAAGCGGACACAGCTACCGCGAACTTGAAGATGAAGCCAAACTGATAAAGAATGAAATTCTGAAAGTAAAGGATGTTGCCAAAGTAGAGATTTACGGAACACAGACACCTACGATAGACATTTCCGTAAGTCCCTCCGTCATGGCCCGTAGCGGCATCACGATGGCCGACATCGCCCGCGCGTTCGAGGCTCAGAACAAAGTTGTGGATGCCGGCGGCATAGACGTCGGTTCCAACCGCCTGCGTATCGAGTCCACCGGAAATTTCTATTCTCTGGACGACATACGCAACCTTACAATCGTATCGCGCACCGGAGAGCATTTCCGGCTCGCGGACATTACCCGGATTGAAGAAAGCTACCAGACCCCGGCAAGCAACCTGATGCGCATCAACGGACAACCCGCTGTCGGCATCGCCATTTCCACCGTTCCCACCGGAAATGTGGTCGATATGGCAGCCGCCGTCAAGGAATCGCTCCAACAGATGTCGGGCAGCATGCCCGAAGGCTTCGAACTTGTAACCCTGTACGACCAGGGCTACGAATCGGCAGTCGCCAACCAGGGTTTTATCCTCAACCTCATCATATCCGTACTTACCGTAGTGGCAATCCTGCTCTTTTTTATCGGTTTCAAAAACGGATTGCTGATAGGCAGCGGACTGGTATTCTCCATTTTTGCCACCCTGATAGTGATGTTATGCACCGACATCGCACTTCAACGCATGTCATTGGCTGCTATCATCATCGCCATGGGCATGCTGGTGGATAATGCCATTGTGGTGTCCGACTCCGCACTGGTAAACATGCAACGGGGCATGAGAAAGCGGGTTGCCATCATGCGCGCCTGTTCCTCCACTGCCCTGCCGTTGCTGGCGGCAACCGTCATTGCCATATTGACGTTCCTGCCCATTTATTTTTCACCCCACATTACCGGTGAACTGCTTTCCTCGCTGGTAATCGTTATCGGGGTTTCGCTGATGTTCAGCTGGGTGTTCGCACTGACGCAAACTCCGTTCTTCATTCAGGAATTTGTACGCCGTCCCCGGCCGGAAGAGTTGAAAAGCGCCCTGTTCGACGGAAAGTATTACAATATGTTCCGCCGTTCCCTGCACTGGGTCATCAAACATCGCTATGCCACAATAGCCTGCATGGTCTTACTGCTGGTACTCTCTGCATGGAGCTTCAAGTTCATCCCCAAAGTATTCGTACCTGCACTGGACAAGCAATATTTTACCGTAGACGTATGGCTGCCCGAAGGTTCCAACATCGACGAAACCGGGAAGCTGGCGGAAGAAATGGCAGAATATATCCGTACACACGGGGAAGCGGAAATGGTATCTACCTTCATCGGCAAAACCCCACCCCGCTATTATCTGTCGAACGTAGCATTCGGACCTCAGTCCAACTATACACAACTGCTTGTGAAGTGCCATACTTCGGAAGAGTCGCGCCGACTCAACGCCGCATTGCAGGATTCTATCCGCCTGAAATTTCCCGGACCGCTCATCAAAGTAAACAAATTCGAACTGAGCCCGCTGACGGAAGCCGTTATCGAAGCCCGCTTCCTGGGCCCCGACCCGGCAGTGCTCGATTCGCTCGTAGGGCAGGCCATCGAAATTATGCGCCGCAATCCTAAAGTAGCGGATGCCCGTAACGAATGGGGAAATATGGCATTGATGCTACGCCCCGTCTACGATCCGGTAAAAGCCGGCGAACTGGGCATCACCAAAGCGCAGATGATGCAATCCGTCAAATCCATCAGCGACGGTGTACCGGTAGGCATCTATCGGGATAATGAGAAGAAAGTCCCTGTTCTGCTGAAGTCCGAAGGATACGACATTACGGATGCGGCTTCCCTGGGCAACTTCTCCGTATGGAACGGCGAACGCTCCGCTCCCTTATCGCAAGTGACGGAACGCATTGAAACAACGTGGGAATTTCCGCAGATGCGTACCTATAACCGTCAGCTCAGCATGGCTGCCATGTGCGGCGTAAAACCTGGGCACACCATGGCAGAGGTACACGGGGAAATACGCAGTGAGATAGAGGCAATGCCGCTACCGCCGGGTTATACATTCTTTTGGGATTCGCAGTACAAAGACCAGGGTGAAGCCATGGAAGCGATTGCCAAATACTTCCCGCTGGCATTCCTCATGCTGATTGTAATTCTGGTGGCGCTGTTCGGCAACTTCCGCCAGCCCATCATCATCCTGTGCATACTTCCCCTGTCACTGATAGGTGTCGCTATAGGAATGCTGCTCACCGGATTCGATTTCGGCTTCTTCCCCATTGCCGGCTGGCTGGGATTGCTGGGTATGATTATCAAAAACGTTATCGTGCTGATAGACGAAATCAACATTCAGCGCCGCGAAGGAGTTCCTGCTTACACAGCCGTAATAGAATCCACCGTTTCGCGTACCCGTCCCGTACTAATGGCGGCCACGACCACCATTCTCGGTATGGTTCCGTTGCTGTTCGATATTGCTTTCGGCGGCATGGCAGCTACAATTATCTTCGGACTGACATTCGCCACTTTGCTGACGCTATTTGTCACTCCGGCATTATATATCCTGTTTTATCGTATAAAAATCAATAAGTAAGCATGAAGACATTCTATACTTTATTACTTTTTTATTTGTGTGTTCAAGCCGTATTTTCCCAGCAGGATTCCCTGCTGGAGAAATATAGGGCAATGGCTCTGAACTATAACCACGACTTGCGTGCGGCAGACAAGAACATAGCTTCCAGCATGGAGCTGATAAAAGCCGCCAAAGCCGATTTAAAGCCCAAGCTGTCGGGAGACGCAAACTTCCAGTACACCGGAAAACCCATCGAACTTACCGTGAACCTGCCCCAAAGCAATCCTCTCACTTTCGAAGGGCGTGACATGAAATACGGCGCATCCCTCTCGTTGATGCAGCCCCTCTACACTGGCGGACGCATCCGCGAATCCATCCGGCTGGCAAAGCACCAACAATCCATGAATGTTCATCAGGCGGAACTGCTCCACTCCTCCGTATGCTACCAGACGGATATGCAATACTGGAATGCCGTAGCCCGCCGGGAACTGATGAATATAGCCACAGACTACCGCAATTCGGTCGCTTCACTGGCGCGCACTATCCGCGAACGCGTTGAGGCGGGACTTGTCGACCCTCAAGACCTGCTCATGGCAGAAGTCAAACTCAATGAAGCCGAATACCAGGTATTGCAGGCACGTAACAGTTTTGAGACCGGACGCATGGCGCTCAACTCCCTGATAGGCATGCCGCTCGAATCCGAGACCGAAGTGCAGGAGTCCATTCCCGTAGTGCTTCCGTCCGACAACCTGCCGGCATCCGACGGCAGCAACCGTCCCGAACTGCTTATGGCACACGACCAAATAAAAATAGCCGAAAGCCAGGGTAAGCTGACAGACTCCAAATACAAGCCGCAACTGTATGTCGGAATAGACGGCAGCTATTCCTCACCCGGCTATGACTTCAAAACCGACCTCGACCCTAACTATGCCATATACGCCAAGTTGTCCGTTCCTATTTTCGAATGGGGCAAACGGCGCAACGAAAAACGTTCTTCCACCTGGAAAGTAGGCATGGCAAACGACTATCTCAATAAAGTGACGGATAACGTAAACCTCGAAATACAAACCGCCCGCACTTCTCTTGCACAAGCCATAAAACAGGTGGACCTCACCGGAAGTTCCCTTGAGAAAGCACGTGAAAACGAACAGAAGGCACTGGAACGTTATGAAGAGGGGAAAATCTCCATCATGGAAGTCATTGAAGCCCAGAACTACCGGCAAGCCTCGCAAATAAACTACGTGCAAGCCAAAGTTTCGGCACAAAGCTCCTACTCCGGCCTGATAAAAGCATTGCACAGCTATTGAGTTTTCCCAAAACATTATAACTTTGTCCCCCATGAAATGGAATAATCTGATATACGGCATTCTGTTCTCCGGATTAGGAGCGTTCTCCTACTTCCTGCTGGTAGACTACACCAATCTGTCTCCTCATATTGCCGATGCACTCTATTCCCGCGGAGCGTTCATCTATTTTATCCTGGCATTCAATGTGCTGGGATATGCTACCCTCCGCCTCAGTTCATGGATTAATACACAGTATGCCGTAAATATGCGTTCACGGTGGAAAATTCCCGTCATCTATCTGGCAGGCATGTCGCTCTTCCTGTTGCTGAACTACGGGCTGCTTGTAAGCGCCAAAATACTGGCGGGAGCAGCCAATCCGTTCTCCATTCAGCCAAGAGGATGGTGGATGCTGATTACCATCTGGCTTGTGGAACTTGTTATCTTGGGATTATTACTGGCAAACCGTTCTACCCAAAAGGCGTTGAGGCTGCAACAACGGGCGGCTGTATTGCAGGCCGAAAACGACACGGCACGCTACACCGCCCTGCAAAACCAGCTCAATCCTCATTTTCTGTTCAACAGCCTCAACACGCTTATAGCTGAAATTGAGTATAACCCCCAAAATGCGGTACACTTCACCAAGCACCTGTCCAGTGTTTACCGTTACGTGCTGCAAAGCCAGGACAAGACACTGGTGACGCTCGGCGAAGAGCTGGAATTTATCCGTTCGTACCTTTTCCTGCACGAGGTCCGTCTGGGCAACTGCCTTACGTGCCAAAACAACGTTCCTGCGGAATATGCGGAAAAGATGCTGCCGCCCCTCACGCTGCAATTATTGGTAGAGAATGTAATCAAACACAATTCCATCACTCCCGGCAAACCTATGGTTATCACTATCCGCATCGAAGATGAGTATCTGTCCGTCAGCAATCCGATACACCCCAAAAAGAGTGTCGCATCATCCGGAATAGGACTGGAAAACCTTGCCAAACGTTGCGAACTGATGTCGGGCAAGAAAATCATTATCAAGAACGAAACCGAAAAATTTACTGTAAAAGTCCCTTTGCTATATGAATAAGCCTGCTATTGCCATCATTGAAGACGAGATTCCTGCTGCCCGCCTGCTGCATTCCATGATTGCCCGCTTGCGCCCGGAATGGGACATCACCGTAATTCCAGGCAGTGTGGAAGAAGCTACCGAGTGGTTTGCCACGCATCCCCACCCCGACCTTCTCTTCCTCGACATACAACTTGCCGACGGCAACTCGTTCGACTTTCTGTCGGCAGCTCATCCCTCATCCACCATCATCTTTACCACCGCTTACGACCAGTATGCAGTCCGTGCGTTCACCGTCAACAGCATCGACTATATCCTGAAGCCGATAGATGAGCAGCGTTTGCAGGAAGCCATTGATAAATACGAACACTTGCAGCAGTGCAGCAATCCCCGTCCCGACGACTATCTGGCAACTCTGCTGGATGCCCTGCAATCCAAAGAAAAGCAATACCGCACCCGTTTCCTCATATACCGCGCCGACCGTTTCTGGTCTTTGCAGGTCAGCGATATAGCTTATTTTTATTCGGAGAACAAAATGACCTTTGCCGTTACCCGCAACAATCAGGAACATGTACTCGACCTCTCGTTGAATAAGCTTTCAGAACAACTGGATCCCGACCGCTTCTTCCGTGCCAACCGGCAAATTATCCTGTGCATCGATGCCATAGACCATGCCGAACCCTACTTCAACGGAAAAATATCGGTAACGGTACGTCCGCCGTATAAGAGTAAAATCACAATCAGCGAGGAGAAACTCGCCGCTTTCAAACGCTGGCTTAATTTTTAATTCAAAAGAAAGGCGTATCTTTGCACCCGATTTTACCAAACTACTTTCTATAAGCATGAAAAAAGGACTGCTATACGCTATATTGGCATCTGTGTTATGGGCCATCGTAAACCCGTTCATCAAACAAGGGCTCAGTTATGATTTTACTCCGATGAATTTTGCCGGGCTGCGTTTCAGCAGTGTAGGCGTTCTGCTTTTTGCCTATACCTGGCACAAGGGGATGTGGCAGGAAATCAAGCAACACCGCAAACTGTTCCTCAATCTGATATTCATTAATATGTTCATGGGTTATACGGCCTTTTATTTCGGAGTGGACTTCGTAAGCGGGGCTATATCATCCATCATCATGGGCATGACGCCGCTTATCAATGTACTGCTTGCCCATCTGCTGGCAAGTAACGACAAACTGAACGGCTACAAAATCGTCAGCCTCATCATCAGCCTTGCAGGCCTCTTGCTGATTGTAGGGATGGGCAGCGACGGTGAACCGCTGGACTGGAAAGGCATCACAGGTATCATACTACTGTTGCTTAGCATTATCTTTCAGGGCTATTCCGCCATCTCCGTATCCGAAGAGAAAGGCAAGGTCAACCCTATCTTCCTGAATGCCGTACAGATGTTTTTCGGTGGCGCCCTTATCTACGTCATAGGACTGGGCACGGAAGGTTATCACTCTTTCATTGGCAAGCCTGCCGGATTTTATATCAGCCTGGGCATCCTCGTATTTATTTCCGTCTTTGCATTCAGCTTCTGGTTTATGGCGTTGCAAAGCAAAGGCGCAAAAGTCAGCGACATCAATATGTGCCGCCTTATCAACCCGATTCTCGGAGCTGTATTAAGTTGGATAATGCTTGCGGGAGAATCCCCCACATTCAGTACGGTAGCGGGAATGCTGATTATTGTCAGTTCGCTGGTTATTTATTTTAAAGGAGCGGAGATTGTAAAATACATCAGTACAAAGAAATAAACAGAACGGATAAAGCAGCATGATATGATTTTACTCACACAATTAGAAGAAAGCATCAGGCTCTTTCCAGAACTTCATATCCTTGCGGATAGAATTATGTGAGAAAGCACAGAAAAATGACTATAAAAATGGCATATGAAGTGGTTATGCTCTATCATCTTCATATGCCATCTTATTTTTTAGGGACATTTACTGGATATCCCTAATTATAGTATATTTCATGATGAACTTGATTTATTGAGTCAATTTACTATAGCTGATAAAGTAATACTAAATAAACCAATGACGATCATCGGTGAATCTGGTGATATTGGGCAGTTACAATGGTATGGTATTCTATTCTACACTGATTACCCGCTTTGCCCAATCCCCTGCTTGCTTTGCACTTCCATTGCATAGCCGTCCTGCCTGCCATCCGATTTGAGGATATAGCGCCTTGAGCTGTTTCACGCTACCTGTAATAGAACTGCCGCCGGAAGTGGCAAATGGAATGACGGCCTTACCGGAGAAGTCATATTTCTCAAGAAATGTATTGACCGGACGAGGACACAAATCCCACCATATCGGATAACCGAGGAATACTACGTCGTAATCTTTCAGATTGAGTGTTTCCCCACCCAATGCAGGACGTGAATTTTCATCCGCCATTTCTACCGAACTACGGCTTGCTTTGTTATTCCAATTAAGGTCTGCCGAAGTGTAGGCTACAGCCGGAGTAATCCGATACAGCTTACCGTTAACAGCTTGAGCAATGGCACCGGCAATTTTTTCCGTAGTTCCGGTGCAGGAGAAATAGGCCACGAGAATTTTCTTATCGGATTGCATACCGGTATCCGTTGTCTGTTTTTGTGTTTTCGATGAGCAACTGAAAGTTAGTAAACTCATAATTACCAATATAAATTGTTTCATTTTATTATGATTTGAATATTTTTATTTGTCACGATGGGGTGACCTGAGCATCTCCTTATGCCTATCATACGTTTACGTATATTTGTTGAGACACTCGTTTCCTCAAGAAGAAAGAAGAAATAGACTCGGTCGCAATTACCGCTTATTTGTTTCGAGGTTATCATACTCTTCGTCCGTCACCGGTTCGAGCCATTCATTGAAAGCACTTTCACCGGGAACCTCGAAAGCCAGATGAGCAAACCAACAGTCTGCAGCAGCTCCATGCCAGTGCTTGACGTTTGCCGGAATATGGATAACCGTGCCCGGGAGAATTTCCACGGCAGGTTTCCCCTCTTCTTGATACCAGCCGCGTCCGGCTACGCCAATCAGCATTTGTCCGCCACCACTTTTGGCACGATGGATGTGCCAGTTATTGCGGCAACGAGGTTCAAACGTAACATTGGATATATTCACCTGCTCGCGCGAAATGGGAGCAAGGTAACTGTTGCCGGTGAAATACTTCGCGTATGCAGTGTTCGGTTCGCCGACAGGAAAAATCATTCCGCGCTGGAAAGCGGCTTTAGCATCTTCACCAACGGCATCTTCCGCCCATACGTCTTTTGCCAGATTGAACGCCGCCCATGCTTTCGGCCAACCGGCATAAAAACCGATGTGGGTAATGATTTCGGCAATCTCAGTACGGGTAATGCCGTTCTTCTTTGCCGACTGCAGATGAAATACGAGCGAATTGTCTGTAATACCCTGACTGACAAGTGAGGTAACGGTTACTAAACTACGGTCGCGCAGACCAAGCTTGTCGGTGCGGCTCCACACTTCTCCGAAAAGAACATCGTCGTTGAGCTCCGCGAATTTAGGGGCGAACTCTCCTAATCGGGTGCGCCCGGCTGTCTGTACTATTTTCTCCTGTGCCATAATATTGAAAGTTAAGATACTGAATACTGAAATTAAAAGAATCCTGTTCATAGTCATTCCATTTACCGTATGAAGTTATTGATATTTCCGGTTGTTTTCCAATTGCAAAATTACCGCGATTACGCAAACCGAATTGTATATGATTTACGGATATTTATACCCGAATCATTGATTCTGAAATTAGAGAGGTATGCAATTCAACATATCCGAACCGGGAATGACGAGAACAAATAAGGGAAACAACCATCCTCAACAAAGCGAAAAGAGACGGAATGCCATAACAAGAACGTACCTTATTCAGACAGGCTTTTACTTTTTATTCTTCTCAGTATTTTAGGGAACTGCCAGAAAAACAGCAGCGTACAGCAAATGGCAGCCGTAGCATCGGATATGGCTTCTGCCGCATATACACCTGCTACTCCCATAAAATGCGGCAGTATCAACGCCAACGGTATCAGCAGGATTACCTTACGCAGCAATGCTATGAAAATGGATATTCTGGCCTGCCCCAACGCCACGAACATATTCTGACAGGCACGCTGTAAACCGAAAATCGTCATACCGCCCAAGAATACAGGCATCGTCCAGCGAACAGTTTCTATCAGCCTTGCATCGCTCGTAAAGGCGGATGCCACAATCGCAGGGAAGCAAATCATAAACAGCATCAGGACGAGATTGAAAGAAAACATGGTAATCAGCGCAATCCGGAAGCACTCCTTCACACGCTGCTTGTCGCCATGCCCGTAGTTATAGCTTGCCACCGGAACAAACCCCTGCGCAAACCCCGTCAGCGGCACGCTGGCAAACTGCATAGACGTTTGCAGGACGGTAAGCGCACTGACATAGATATCTCCGAATTCTTTCAGACTGCTGTTGAGCACAAACCCCACCAAGCTTTCCGTACTCGCCATGATAAAAGGCGATACGCCGAGCGCCAGCATGGAGAGCACGATACTCTTTTCCAGCTTCATATACCGCCTTTCCAAAGGCAGGGAAGCGCGCCGTGAGAATAGGAAGGACAGCACCCACACCGCACTGCAAGCCTGCGACAGCACCGTAGCCAACGCAGCACCTTTCACTCCCATATCCAACCAGAATATGAATATAGGATCAAGAATAATATTCAACAAAGCCCCTATCAACACCGAACACATGGCAACCGCAGGGCGCCCCTGTGCATTGATGAAAGCATTCAGTCCGGTAGACACTTCCACAAACAGTGTCCCCAACAGATAAATGGAAAGATAGTCTTCCGCATAGCCCAGCGTATGCTCCGAAGCACCCGTAAAAAGCAGGATAGGCTCCATAAAGGTATAGGCTATGAACGAAGTGAGCAAAGTGAAAAGAATCAACAGAGTAAAGCCATTGCCAAGTATCTTTCCGGCACGGCGACGGTTGCCCTGTCCGAGGGCAATGGCAGCCAACGGAGCACCGCCACCACCCACAATGGCGGAGAAAGAAGAAATCAGCACAACGAGCGAGATGGTCACTCCCACTCCCGCCAGCGCATCGGTTCCGATGCCCGGTATGTGTCCGATGTAAATACGGTCTACAATGCTGTAAAGCAGATTGACAAACTGTGCTGCCACCGCAGGCAGCGCCATCTTGAAAACCAAAGGCAGCATACGCTCCGTGCCCAGGCGTTCTTCGTACTTATTAGTCATGATTGGCAGAGTTTACTCTTATTCTCTTAGATTCTGTTGTTACGGAAGAGTGCTTATTTCCGGCTGACGATTGTACCCGTAGCCTGATTGGTAGGCATTACCAGCACTTCCGCCACCTGTATATGTTCGGGAACGGCAGCGGCAAAGTACACCACTTCGGCAATGTCGTCGCCTGTAAGCGGACGGATGCCCTTGTACACATTATCGGCAGCCGCCTTGTCGCCACGGAAGCGCACTACGGAGAAGTTCGTCTCCACCAGGCCGGGCTTGATATTGGTTACCCGTACGGGAGTATCCACAAGGTCGATGCGCAAGCCGTCTGACAACGCCTTTACGGCAGCCTTGCTGGCACAATACACACTACCGCCCGGATAGGCATAATCGCCTGCAATGGAACCCATATTGATGACATGGCCGCGTCCGCGTTCCACCATTCCGGGAACCACCAGACGGGTCATGGCAAGCAATGCTTTGATATTGGTATCAAGCACGATGTCCCATTCGTCCGGATTGCCTTCGTGTTCCTTGTCCACGCCGATTACCAGTCCGGCATTATTAATGAGGATATCTATTGCTTTCCATTCTTCGGGAAGCGAGTCGAGAGCCGCTTTCGCAGCCCCGCGGTCGCGTACGTCGAAAGGCAGCAGACAGACATCCGCGCGATATTCCGTTTCCAGTTCGCGTTTTACGGCAGTCAGCTTCTCTACATTCCGTCCGTTGAGAATCAGGCGGTAACCATTCATGGCAAACTTACGTGCACAGCCCTCTCCTATACCCGAAGAAGCACCTGTGATGAGTACTGTTTTCTTTTCCATTTCTTACGAAGACTTTAATGTTACGGACTGCAAAGTTAGGACTTATTTGCGAGTATCGGTCAATTACCCGCAATTTATAACTCATAACCCTGTTTTGGGTTGTTCGATTTTTCTTTTCCCAAGTATTTCCTTCCATTTCTTTTGCGAGTTCTTTGGAGACGTTTTATGAGAACAAAGCGGGTGTGTGGCGAATAAAAAGAGGAAACATCCGCCTCCAAAGAACCCGCAAAAGAATGCTGAACAATTTTTAAACAAACTCTAAAATTTTCAAGAAAATATGTACCTTTGCGCCACTTTTTTTATGACTGACTATATCAGGTAGAGATTTGTTTAATTAGTTTGGATAAAGTAAGAAACGCTTATGCAAAAGTCCGACTGCATCATCGGTGTAGAGCACGTATCGAAATTTTTCGGAGACAAAGCCGTACTGAATGATGTGAATTTGTCTGTCCGCAAGGGCGAGTTTGTAACGATATTGGGACCGTCCGGTTGCGGAAAGACGACACTGCTGCGTCTGATTGCGGGCTTCCAGACAGCTTCGGAAGGAGTGATTACCATTGCAGGAAAAGACATCACGCAGACACCACCCCACCGCCGCCCGGTGAATACGGTATTCCAGAAGTACGCCCTGTTTCCTCACCTCAACGTATTCAATAATATTGCTTTCGGCCTCAAGCTGAAGAAGCTCCCCGCCGCCACTATCGAAAAGAAAGTGAAGCAGGCGCTCCGCATGGTGGGCATGACCGACTATGAAGACCGCGATGTAGACTCCCTTTCCGGCGGACAGCAACAGCGCGTTGCCATAGCCCGTGCCATCGTCAACGAACCCGAAGTGCTGCTCCTCGACGAGCCCCTTGCCGCCCTCGACCTGAAAATGCGCAAGGACATGCAGATGGAACTCAAAGAGATGCACCAGAAGCTGGGCATCACCTTCATATACGTCACCCACGACCAGGAAGAAGCCCTCACCCTGAGCGACACCATCGTCGTGATGAGCGAAGGCAGGATACAGCAAATCGGCACTCCGACAGACATCTACAACGAGCCTATCAACTCTTTCGTAGCCGACTTCATCGGCGAGAGCAACATACTGAACGGTGTCATGGTGCACGACCGGCTCGTCCGCTTCTGCGAACACGAGTTCGACTGCGTGGATACCGGTTTCGGCGACCGTACACAGGTGGACGTCGTAATCCGTCCGGAGGACATCTACATCTTCGAACCCTCGGATGCGGCGCAACTGACGGGAACCGTAACAAGCTCCATCTTCAAAGGCGTGCACTACGAAATGCTGGTACAGACCCGCGAGGGCTACGAGCTGATGGTGCAGGATTACCACTGCTTCGAGGCAGGCCGTGAAGTGGGTCTGCTGGTAAAACCTTTCGACATCCACGTAATGAAGAAAGAACGCACCTGCAACACTTTCGAGGGCAAGCTCCTGGACGAAACGCACGTGGAATTCCTGGGTTGCAGCTTCGAATGCAGTCCGGTGCAAGACATCGGTCCCGAAACGCCCGTAACGGTGGAAGTGGACTTCCAAAACGTCATCCTGGAGGATAACGAAGAAGACGGACGACTGACGGGCGAAGTGAAATTCATCCTCTACAAAGGAAACCATTATCACCTCACCGTGTTTACCGACTGGGATGAGGACATTTTCGTAGACACCAACGACGTTTGGGACGACGGAGACCGCGTGGGCATACGGATAGCGCCCGAAAACATCAGAGTGATAAAACGATAAGATATCATCCCGTCATCTTACCGTCCATAATCCTAATATAATAAAGCAATACTTGATTAAATAGAGTAGCGCTTGATATAAGATATAATAGAGTAATGCTTGATAAGTTATCCCATTTCTTCCTGCGGCGACGCAACTGGACACTGCCCTACGCACTGTTCCTGCTGATATTTGCGATAGTGCCGCTACTGCTGATTGTGCTGTACGCCTTTACGGATGCCGACGGAGCTTTCACCTTTGCCAACTTCCGCAAGTTCATGATGCACCCGGAGGCGATGAACACCTTCATCTACTCCATCGGCATCGCTCTCATCACCACGCTGACCTGTCTGTTGCTGGGTTATCCGGCGGCATACATCCTCAGCCAGAAGCAGTTCAACACTTCGCAGACCATGGTGGTGCTGTTCATCCTGCCCATGTGGGTGAACATACTGATACGCACACTCGCCACAGTGGCGCTGTTCGACTTTCTGAACCTGCCTTTGGGCGAAGGCGCACTCGTGTTCGGCATGGTCTACAACTTCCTGCCGTTCATGATATACCCCATCTACAACACTCTGCAGAAAATGGACCGCAGCCTCATAGAAGCCGCCCAAGACCTCGGAGCCAACCCCTTGCAGGTATTCGGCAAAGTAATCCTGCCCCTCTCCATGCCGGGTATCATGAGCGGCATCGTAATGGTGTTCATGCCTACGGTAAGCACCTTTGCCATAGCCGAACTGCTGACGATGAACAACATCAAACTCTTCGGAACAACCGTGCAGGAGAACATATACAACGGAATGTGGAACTACGGTGCAGCCCTGTCGCTCATCATGCTGTTGCTGATAGGCGTCACCATCCTCTTTACGAACGAAGAGGACGGCGCATCCAATGAAAGCGGAGGTGTGATATGATGACGCGTATTCTTGCCAAAGGCTATCTGTGGCTGCTGCTTGCGCTGCTGTACTCGCCTATCCTTATCATCATGGTATTCTCTTTCACCGAAGCCAAAGTGCTGGGCAACTGGACGGGATTCTCCACCAAGCTGTACAGCTCCCTCTTCACAGGCGGCATGCACCACTCGCTGACGAGCGCCATCTGGAACACATTTGCCATTGCCATGTTAGCAGCCACCGCCAGTACGGCGTTGGGCAGCATCGCGGCCATCGGCATCTTCAACCTGCGCACACGCACGCGTCGGGTAATGAACTTCGCCAATGCCATTCCGATGATGAATGCGGACATCATTACGGGCGTGTCGCTGTTCCTGCTGTTCGTCAGTTGCGGTATCTCGCAGGGATTCACAACCGTGGTACTGGCGCACATCACATTCTGCACCCCTTACGTAGTGCTGAGCGTAATGCCCCGCTTGAAGAAGATGAACCAGAACGTGTACGAAGCCGCCCTCGACCTTGGCGCCACTCCCTTTCAGGCATTGCGCAAGGTAATTCTGCCGGAGATACTTCCGGGTATGATCAGCGGCTTCATCCTTGCCTTCACGCTCTCTATCGACGACTTCGCAGTAACCATATTCACCATTGGAAACGAAGGACTGGAAACGCTCTCCACCTACATCTACGCCGATGCGCGCAAAGGCGGACTGACACCGGAGCTGCGTCCTCTGTCCACCCTTATTTTCATTACGGTGCTGGTGCTGCTGATTGTCATCAACAAGCGTGCGGAACGTGCACGGAAGAATTAAGTCCGCCTGTGTCTCGCAAGATAAGAGTATTCGTCCCGCAGCACGGAGAGATTCATCCCGTAAGCCGAAAAACGAAAGCATAGTCAAGATAAACCTGCTGAATAAAAAATGAAAAGATTAACAGACATATTCCTTCTCTTTTGCCTCGTCCTCGCAGCCGTCTCGTGCAAGGATTCGGGCGAAGAGCGCAGCCACGTACTGAAAGTCTACAACTGGGCCGACTACATCGACGAAGATGTACTGGCCGAATTTCCCGCCTGGTACAAGCAGCAGACGGGCGAGGACATCCGCCTCATCTACCAGGTGTTCGACATCAACGAAATCATGCTCACCAAGATAGAGCGCGGCCACGAGGATTTCGACGTGGTATGCCCCTCGGAGTACATCATCGAGCGGATGCTGAAGAAAGACCTTCTCCTGCCCATCGACCGCAACTTCGGCAAGACCCCGGACTATCTGCCCAACATCTCCCCCTACATCCGCCGGGAACTGAACAAGACCAGCCAGCCGGGACGCACCACCACCGACTATGCCGTACCCTATATGTGGGGCACAGCCGGCATCCTCTACAACCGCAACTTCATCACCCCCGACGAAGCCGGCAGTTGGCACTGCCTCTGGAACCCCAGGAACAAAGGCAAAATCCTGATGAAAGACAGTTACCGCGATGCCTACGGAACCGCCATCATCTACGCCCATGCCCGCCAGCTTGCCGACAGCACCGTCACCGTGGAGCAACTGATGAACGATAACTCTCCCGAAGCCATAGCCCTTGCCGAGAAGTATCTGAAAGCCATGAAGCCCAACATCGCAGGCTGGGAAGCCGACTTCGGCAAGGAGATGATGACCAAGAACAAGACCTGGCTCAACCTCACCTGGAGCGGCGACGCCGTATGGGCCATCGAAGAAGCCCGTGCCGTGGGCGTGGACCTTGCCTACGAAGTGCCGCGCGAAGGCAGCAACATCTGGTACGACGGCTGGGTAATCCCCAAATATGCAGGCAATCCCAAAGCTGCCGCTTACTTCATCAACTACCTCTGCCGGCCCGACATCGCCCTGCGCAATATGGACGCCATAGGCTACGTCAGCGCCGTTGCCACCCCCGAAATCATGGAAGCCAAACGGGACACCGCCATCGCGACACGTTCCGACCTCAGCTATTTCTTCGGTGAAGGTGTGGGTGCGGACAGCCTGCAGATAAACCCCGTGCAATATCCCGACAGGAAAGTGGTGGAACGCTGCGCCATGATACGCGACTTCGGCAACCGCACCGAACTCGTACTCGAAATGTGGAGCCGTGTGAAAGGCGACAACCTCAACACGGGCATCGTACTGCTGATATTCTCCGTATTCGGGGTATTGTTCGTCTGGCTGGTATACGGCAAGATACGCAAATATCGGCAGAAACAACGCCGCCACCGAAGACGGAGAAGAAGATGATTAAAAAATCCCGCATATAGGATTTTTAATTTATAATGCTTAATTTTGGCCTTCGATAAATTCAAAATCACAACGCTGGGATTATAATTCATAAATCTTAAATCATAAATCTTAAAATGCTTACTCAAATTATCAACGGACGCATATTCACCCCGCAAGGCTGGCTGAATGAAGGTTCCGTCCTGATGCGCGACGGAAAAATACTCGAAGTGACCAACTGTGACCTCGCCCTCATCGGCGCACGCCTCATCGATGCCAAAGGCATGTATATCGTGCCCGGCTTCGTGTGTATGCACGCGCATGGCGGTGGCGGCCACGACTTCACCGAATGTACCGAAGAAGCGTTTCGCAGCATCATCAATGCACACCTCGGTCATGGCGCTACGAGTTTCTACCCTACCATTTCCTCATCTCCGTTCGAAAAGCTGCACCAGGCAGCCCAAGTGTGCGAGCAGCTTATGGCAGAGCCCGACAGCCCCGTACTGGGATTGCACATCGAAGGTCCCTATCTCAACAAGAAAATGGCAGGCGAACAGTTTGCCGACCAGGTGAAGGAGATTGACGGACAGGAATACCGCGAGTTGGTGGAAAGCACCCGTTGCATCCGCCGCTGGGACGCCTCTCCCGAACTGCCCGGAGCACTGGAATTTGCAAGCTACCTGCGCGAAAAAGGCATACTGGCAGCCGTATCGCACACCGAAGCCGAATACGACGGTATCCGTGCCGCCTACGAAGCCGGATTTACCCATGCCGCCCACTTCTACAACGCCATGCCCGGCTTCCACAAACGCCGCGAGTACAAGTACGAAGGCACTGTGGAAAGTGTCTACCTGACCGACGGCATGACCATCGAACTCATTGCCGACGGCATCCACCTGCCGTCCACCATCCTGAAACTGGCATACAAGCTGAAAGGTGTAGAGCACACCTGCCTCGTAACGGACGCCCTCTCCTGCGCCGCCACCGAAGGCAAGGAAATCAACGACCCGCGCTACATCATCGAAGACGGTGTGTGCAAGCTTGCCGACCGCTCCTCATTGGCAGGCAGTATCGCCACCATGGACGTGCTGGTGCGTACTATGGTCAAGGCGGGTATCCCGTTGGGCGACGCCCTGCGCATGGCTTCCGAAACCCCGGCACGCATCATGGGCGTGTACGACCGCAAAGGTTCCCTGCAAAAGGACAAGGACGCCGACATCCTCATCATGGACAAGGAACTGAACATACGCGCCGTGTGGCAGGCAGGAAAGCTGGTGCAGGAAAACTTCCTGAATTACAAGTAACGTATAAGTCCGGCCGTTTTCTCTTTATTAAAAGGAAAATTCTCTAAAAAAACTGCAATGGTAAACTTTTTAATGCCAACAAATGTATTATATACATAAATTTGCATTAGTAAAACTTGAACCAATTAAAAAATAAAAGGTATGAAAAAGATGAAAATGACAGCATTTCTGCTGAGCGGCGCCATACTACTGGGTAGTTGCGGTACAATGAACAATACGACGAAAGGCGGCATTATCGGCGGTGGCTCGGGTGCTGCGGCAGGAGCTATTATCGGCGGACTGTTCGGCAAGGGTAAAGGCGCTGCTATCGGTGCGGCAGTAGGCGCAGCGGTAGGTACGGGCGCAGGTGTGGCTATCGGTCATAAGATGGATAAAAAGGCTGCCGAAGCTGCCAAGATTGAAGGCGCACAGGTGGAAATGGTGAAAGATGCCAATAACCTGGATGCCGTCAAGGTGACGTTCGACTCCGGTATTCTGTTTGCTTTCAACTCCTCTACGCTGAGCAACGATGCGAAAGCTTCCTTGCGCGACCTCGCCAAGATTCTGAAGGAAGACACAACTACGGACATCGCCATCATAGGCCATACGGACAAGGTCGGTACGTACGAAGCCAACATGAAGGTGTCCAAGAACCGTGCCTATGCCGTAGAGAATTATCTGCAGGATTGCGGCGTATCTCCCTCTCAGTTCAAGCAAGTGGAAGGTGTGGGCTACAATGAATACGACGAAAGCCTGTCGGCGAGCGAAAATCGCCGCGTGGTAATATTCATGTATGCCAGCGAGCAGATGATTAAGAATGCGGAAGCGGGAAAATAACAATCCGGTTTTCGGACATAAGAACAAAAAGAAAACTCCTCACGTTTGCAACCCAAACGTGAGGAGTTTTCTCTTATATCCCCCGGCATTTTCAAAGAAACTCCAGGGAAACCGGGAGCAAATCCCCGGAGTTATAAAATCAATAGGCGTGTCCTTTTTCATCCTGCATCTCTTCGGCATCTATCTTCTTCCTGTCGATGCTGCGCCATGCGTAGAAAATGTAGGCAAGCACAAAAGGAACCAGGACAGATACGTAGGCCATTACCCGCAACGTAAACTGGCTGGAACAACTGTTTGCCAGCGTAAGCGAACTTTGCAGGTCGGCGGTAGAGGGATAATAGGCAGTATTGTTATAACCCGCCACCAGCAACAGCGCCAATACCGTGAGCACAGTGCCTGCGCCTGCAAACCATATACCCTTGTCGAAAGACGGTTTCCACACCGTACGGACAATTCCCCAAAGCACGGCAAGCACACCGATAAGGAATACGAGCAGTACCACGGGCATTTCGATAAAGTTTGTCAGATACTTATAGGGTTCCATAAATACCTCTCCGGTTTCCGGATTCACCGCATAGCCTTCGGCAAGCAACGTACGGATAACGAATGCAAGGAAGAACACCAGAAACAGCCCCGTATTGCCCCACAGCGCACGACGGCAACGTTTCACCAAATCCGCATCGCCAATATTGTTAATGAAGTAAAGCGCACCGAGAATACGCGCCAGGAAGAACACAGCCAGTCCCAACACTACATTCCACGGATTGAGCAACGCATCCAGCCCGTGCCCCGCATTGGCCCAACTGCTGATAACCGGCATCACCGTATCGGCAATATTACCTTTGTTGATATAGAACTCCGAACCCGTGAAGAACGTTGCCACCGCACCGCCCAGCAGCACCGGCCCTACCACTCCGTTTATCACCAGAAAAGCGCGATACGTCGTCTTGCCCAACAGATTGCCCGCTTTCGACTGAAACTCGTAGCTTACAGCCTGCAACACGAAAGTAAACAAGATAATCATCCACAGCCAGTACGCACCGCCGAAGCTCGTACTGTAGAACAACGGGAACGATGCAAAGAACGCACCGCCGAACGTTACGAGCGTAGTAAACGTAAACTCCCACTTGCGCCCCGTAGAGTTTATTATCATCTTGCGCTGCTCTTCCGTCTTGCCCAGACAGAATATCAGCGAGTTACCGCCCTGCACAAACAGCAGGAATACAAGGATGGCTCCCAACAGGGATACTATAAACCACCAATAATGTTGAAGAAATATATAGGTATTCATGTAATGAGTTATGAGTTATAAGTTATGATTGATGAGAAAGTTCTTTTTCCGGTCCTTTCCGTATGGCTTTCAGCATAATGCCTACTTCGGCAATCAGCATAACGGTGAACAGTACAAGGAAAATGAAGAATGTGGTCTGCACGGAGCCGACATCCAGTTTGGAAATGGCGGCACTTGTGGGCAACATATCCTGAATGGCCCACGGCTGGCGTCCGCATTCGGCAACCACCCAACCGGCCTGCCCGGCAAGATAGCCCAGCGGAATGGTCAGCATTGCCACCCAATGCATCCAGCGCATCTGCGACAAATCCTTTTTGTAGGCAAGGACGAGAACCACGATGAAGAAGAGGATGAAGTACCCGCCCAGTATCACCATGACACGGAACATATAGAAGGTGAGCGGCACGTTTGGAACCAGTTCGTTCACATCCTTGATATAACCGTAACCGAAATACGCCACATTCTCTTTCAACACTTTGGCAGCCACCTGCGCCTCGGCATCGTTGCCCGCAGCTTTGGCGGCACGATAAGCGGAGAAAGCCCCGATAGCCGTCTTTCCCTTTTCAATCTTCTCCTGAGCGGAGAGCGCGGTTGTACCGTCTTTCAAGGGATAGCCGCCTTTCAGCAGGTCGTTGATGCCCGGCACGAAAGCCTTTGAATCGCGCTCGGCAAGCAATGAAAGGAACTTGGGAATCTCCATGCGGAAGAGGAAAGCATCCTTACCGTCATCGGCCGTCTTCTTGTCGGGATTGAGAATGCCGAAAGCCACCAGTCCGGCTCCTTCCTGCCCCTGATAGTAACCCTCCATGGCAGCGAGCTTCATGGGTTGTTTCTGTGCCACCTGATAACCGGAACCGTCGCCCGTCCACGCGGAAAGCACAGCGGCGCACAGTCCTACCCAGGCAGCTATCTTTATGCTTGCCAAAGCAAACTTCTTCTCACGGTTTTTCCACAGATACCAGCAACTCACACCTACCACAAACACCGCAGCCAGTACCCAGCCGGACAGCACGCTGTGGAAGAACTTATTGACTGCCATCGGCGAAGTGGCCACCGCCCAGAAGTCAACCATCTCGTTACGGGCGGTATCGGGATTGAACTCCATACCTACCGGATTCTGCATCCAGGCATTCGCCACCAGAATCCACCAGGCGGAGATAGTAGCACCAAGTCCCGTAAGCCAGGTAGAAGCCAGGTGGAAACGTTTGCTTACCTTGTCCCAACCGAAGAACATCACAGCAATGAACGTGGCTTCCATAAAGAATGCCAGAATACCTTCGATAGCAAGCGGCGCACCGAAGATGTCGCCCACGAACCAACTGTAATTACTCCAGTTCGTACCGAATTCAAACTCCAGAATCAGTCCCGTTGCCACACCTATGGCAAAGTTGATGCCGAAGAGTTTCATCCAGAACTTGGCAGTATGTTTCCAGAACTTGTCACCCGTACGGTAGTACACCGTTTCCATGATGCCCATAATTACCGCCAATCCTAAAGTAAGCGGCACAAAAATCCAGTGATAGATAGCGGTCAAGGCAAATTGCGCTCTCGACCAATCAATCAGAGAAGTGTCAATGTTTTCAAGCATGAGAATAAATATTAAGTATGAAATTAAAGTATAAAATATAAAGTATAAGATATAAATAAGGAAAAGGAATACCTCCCTCCTTAATCACTAACCGCTTATCACTATCCCCTATCTTCCCGCCCGCATAATCAGTTCACTGCTGACGTAATCTTCTTTATCGCCTTCTCCGGCAGCTTCATTCAGATAGTTCGGAAAGAAGAAAAGACGAAGAATAAAAAACATGATAAACAATTTGATTGCAATTATCAGCCACAAGGTACGCCCCAATGTCATGCTTCGGAAGCCATCGACATAGAATTGCCAGATACTGGTAACAAGGTTTTTCATAAAGTTCAAATTATAATCATTACAAATATAAAATACTTTTATATAAATAACAAATAAAAAACTGAAAAGTTATAGCCAGCTTGATTTTTGTCCGGTATTCTATAAAGAAGTTCTTTGGGAAGATATCTACTGTCTTTACGGGGTCAAAACTAAAATTCGCTTACTATTGGTTTCTATTAGGCACGGATTACACGGATTTTCACGATAAAAAAAGAATAAAGAAAACCTGTGTTTTCCGTGAAATCCGTGCCTAATAGAAATCAGCAAGTGTATTTTGACCTCATAAAAACAGCAAAGCAAACTCTTAATTATCGGCAGGAAAAAGTAATCCGTCGGCACAATCCCGGCAATGGTCTATTGTTTTTGCCGTTTCAAGAGGCTGCGCATACTTTTGCAATGGTAAAACCATAGAAACAAGGTAATATGATAAATGTAAAAAGATTGACCGTAATATCGCTCTGTGCGGCAAGCACCTGTGTCGGCAACGCAATGCCGCAAACGCAGGAAACCGCTATCGGTACGCAACAGCAGGACAGCACGCAGACGCTTCCCGCACAATGGAACCTACAAGCCTGCATCGACTATGCTTTGCAGCAAAACATCACGATACGCAAGAACCGTCTCAACGCCGAGAGCGCCGAAGTGGACGTAAAGACCGCCAGGGCAGCCCTCTTCCCCAGCCTCACGGCATCCGTAAGCCAACGTATCGTAAACCGGCCCAACAGCCAGACCAATACGATAATAGACGGCGACAACATCACCAGCAGTCAAAGCAAGACCAGCTACAACGGCAGCTATGGCATCGATGCCAACTGGACGCTTTACAACGGCAGCAAACGGCTGAATACCTTGAAACAGCAGCGGATGAACAACCGCATTGCCGAACTGGGTGTGGCGGAGAGCGAGAACACCATCGAAGAGAGCATTACGCAGATTTACGTGCAGATTCTCTATGCAGCCGAAGCCGTCAAGGTAAATGAAGCAACCCTCGACGTCAGCCGGGCGGAATGCGAACGGGCACGCGCCCTGCTTGCAGCGGGAAGCATCGCCAGGAGCGACCTCGCCCAACTGGAAGCGCAGGTCAGCACCGACAAATATCAATTGGTAACGGCACAAGCTACCCTGCAAGATTACAAACTGCAACTGAAACAACTCCTCGAACTGGACGGCGAAAAGGAGATGACGCTTTACATCCCCACACTCGGCGATGAGAATGTATTATCGCCGCTGCCCTCAAAGACCGATGTCTACCGCTCCGCCCTCACCCTGCGCCCGGAAATCGAAGCAGGCCGACTGAATGTCAAAGCCTCGGAACTCGACATCAATATTGCCCGCTCCGGTTACATCCCCACCATCAGCCTCAGTGCAGGCATAGGGAGCACGAACACCAACGGCAACGACTTCACCTTCGGCGAACAAATCAAGCAGAACTGGAACAACTCTTTGGGAGTAACCGTAAGCGTACCCATCTTCAACAACCGGCAGACCAAGAGCGCCGTACAGAAAGCCAAGATACAGAAGCAGAACAGCGAACTGGACTTGCTGGACAATCAGAAAAACCTGTACAAGACCATCGAAGGGTTATGGCTGGATGCCAACAGCGCACAGCAACGCTACGTTGCCGCCATAGAGAAGCTGCGAAGCACACAGACCAGCTACGACCTCATCCAAGAGCAATTCAACCTCGGCATGAAGAATACCGTGGAACTGCTGACCGAGAAAAACAACCTGCTCAACGCGCAACAGGAAACCCTGCAAGCCAAATACATGGCAATACTGAACACGCAACTGCTGAAATTCTACCAGGGAGAACAGATTACGCTTTGACCTATTCAATATAATAACCCCCATACGCAACTATCTCTTGCGGTATAGACCAACGCTACTTAAAACCCAATAATGATATACAGAATATGAACAAGAAAAAGATTATCCTTATCGCCGTAGCCGTTGTGGCGGTAGCCGGCATAAGCATCCGGCTTTTCGGCGGCTCCACGGCCAAACATAAAGTGACCTACGAGACAGCCACCGTAATCAAAGGCGAGATATCGGAATCCATAACCGCCACCGGCACCATCGAACCGGTGACGGAAGTGGAAGTCGGCACGCAGGTAAGCGGCATCATCGACAAGATATATGCCGACTACAATTCCGTAGTTACCAAAGGCCAGCTCATAGCCGAAATGGACCGTGTGACCCTGCAAAGCGAAGTGGCATCCCAACGCGCCGCCTACAACGGTGCGAAAGCCGAATACGAATATCAGCGGAAGAACTACGAACGCAACCGGGGACTGCACGAAAAGCAGCTTATCAGCGATACCGACTACGAGCAGTCCGTCTACAATTACGAGAAAGCGAAAAGCAGCTACGAAAGCAGTCAGGCATCGCTGGCAAAAGCGGAGCGCAACCTGTCGTACGCCACCATCACTTCGCCCATCGACGGCGTGGTCATCAACCGTGCGGTAGAGGAAGGGCAAACGGTGGCATCCGGTTTCGAGACTCCTACCCTGTTCACCATCGCTGCCGACCTGACGCAGATGCAGGTTGTGGCCGATGTGGATGAAGCCGACATAGGCGGCGTGAAAGACGGGCAACGCGTGACGTTTAGCGTAGACGCCTATCCCAATGACACGTTTGAGGGCGTAGTGACGCAAATCCGCTTGGGAGAGGACAGCTCTACAAGTTCCGGCAGCAGCGGCACATCCGGTACGGTCGTCACCTACGAAGTTGTCATATCCGCTCCCAACCCCGACCTGAAACTGAAACCGCGCCTGACGGCCAACGTCACGATTTACACACTCGACCGCAAGAATGTGCTTTCCGTTCCGGCACGTGCGCTCCGTTTCACACCCGAAAAGCCGCTTATTGGCGAGAATGATATTGTGAAAGATTGCGAAAGCGAACACAAACTCTGGACACGCGAGGGCAATACATTCATCGCGCATCCGGTAACGGTAGGTATCTCCAACGGTGTGAATACGGAGATTGTAAGCGGCATCGATGAAGGTGCGACAGTAGTGACCGAAGCCACCATAGGGCGCATGCCGGGCGAAAGCCCAACGGCGGATATGCCGCAGGAACCAAGCGGTGAGAAAAGCCCGTTCATGCCGGGCCCTCCGGGAAGCAAGAAGAAAAACAACAGCCGATGAAGCAGCGTACAGAGACTGAGTATAAAAGTACAGTACAAAGTAAACCATACATCATTAATCATGAGCAAAACCGTAATTGAACTTCAAAACATAAAGCGGAACTTCCAGGTGGGAGACGAAACGGTGCATGCGCTGCGCGGCATCTCATTCTCTATCGGCGAGGGAGAGTTCGTCACCATCATGGGTACGTCCGGTTCGGGCAAATCAACGCTGTTGAACATACTCGGCTGCCTGGATACGCCCACCGTAGGAGAGTATCTGCTGGACAGCATCTCCGTACGCACTATGAGCAAGTCCCAGCGTGCCGTACTCCGCAACCGTAAAATCGGCTTCGTGTTCCAAAACTATAACCTGCTGGCAAAAACCACAGCCGTGGAAAATGTGGAACTGCCGCTGATGTACAACTCGTCCGTATCGGCAGCCGAACGCCGGAAACGCGCCATCGAAGCGCTGAAAGCCGTAGGGCTGGGCGACCGGCTGGAGCACAAGTCCAACCAGATGTCCGGCGGACAGATGCAACGCGTAGCCATCGCCCGTGCATTGGTAAACAACCCTGCCGTAATCCTGGCGGACGAAGCCACCGGTAATCTGGATACCCGTACCTCATTCGAAATCCTGGTGCTCTTCCAGAAACTGCATGCCGAAGGACGCACCATCATTTTCGTAACGCACAATCCGGAAATAGCCCAATACAGCAGCCGCAACATCGTATTGCGCGACGGACAAGTGAAGGACGACAAGCCCAACCGAAACATTCTGAATGCCGCCGAAACACTGGCAGCACTGCCCAAACAGGAGGATGACTGACGCAGTACGTGAATTACTTTATTGCAGGATGAAAAAAGAAAAACAATATCATAAAACAACAAATCAATGAATGGAACCAACCTTTTCAAAATAGCCTTTCGGGCACTTGCCAACAATAAACTGCGTGCCTTCCTCACGATGTTGGGCATCATCATCGGCGTGGCGTCCGTCATCACGATGCTCGCTATCGGACAGGGTTCAAAAAAAAGCATTCAGGCGCAAATCTCCGAAATGGGCTCGAATATGATAATGATTCATCCGGGAGCGGATATGCGCGGCGGCGTCCGCCAAGACCCCAGCGCCATGCAGACGCTGAAGCTCACCGACTACGAGGCATTGCGCAACGAAACGAACTTCCTGGCTGCCGTCAGCCCCAACGTATCCTCATCGGGACAGCTCATTGCAGGCAATAACAACTACCCCTCATCCGTAAGCGGCGTAGGCACGGACTACCTTGAAATCCGCCAGCTTACGGTGGAGAACGGCACGATGTTTACGGAAACCGACATACAGACTTCCGCCAAAGTATGTGTCATCGGCAAGACAATACAGGATAATCTTTTCCCCAACGGAGAAGACCCCGTAGGACGCATTATCCGCTTCAATCAAGTGCCTTTCCGCGTGACGGGCGTACTGAAAGCCAAAGGATACAACAGCATGGGCATGGACCAGGACGACGTTGTACTTGCCCCCTACACCACCGTAATGAAACGCCTGCTTGCACAGACCTATCTGCAAGGTATCTTCGCATCCGCACTCACCGAGGACATGACGGACAACGCCACCGAAGAAATCACCGGAATTCTGCGCCGGAACCATAAACTGAAGGACAGCGACGACGATGATTTCACCATACGCAGCCAGCAGGAGCTCAGCTCGATGCTGAACACCACCACCGACCTGATGACTACTCTCCTCGCCTGCATCGCCGGCATATCGCTGGTAGTAGGCGGCATCGGCATCATGAACATCATGTATGTATCCGTAACGGAGCGCACCCGTGAAATCGGTCTGCGCATGAGTGTGGGCGCCAGAGGAGTGGACATCTTGTCGCAATTCCTCATCGAGGCCATCCTCATCAGCATCACCGGCGGCCTCATCGGCGTCATCATCGGCTGCGGCGCAAGCTGGATTGTGAAGAGCGCAGCCCATTGGCCTATTTATATACAGGCATGGAGCGTATTCCTCAGCTTTGCCGTCTGTACGGTGACAGGAGTGTTCTTCGGATGGTATCCTGCAAAGAAAGCAGCAGACTTAGACCCGATAGAAGCAATACGATACGAGTGATAATCGCTTATCGCTAAAAAAAACTATCTTTGCATTTGTATGAAACAAATTCTCTACTCACGGTCGCGCATCATCGAAGCCCTGATTCATATCATCGGCTGGGGAATTGTATTTGCTTTTCCTTTCGTGATGATGACACGCAGCGGTTTCACCATTACATGGATGGAATACCTGCGCCATGGCAGCATTGTTCCGTTGTCTTTTCTTATCGTATTCTACTGCAATTACTGCTTCCTCATTCCCCGTTATCTGTTCGAGGGGCGCATACGGCAGTATCTCCTGCTGAACATACTGCTGATAGCTTGCGTTACAGCCGGTGTACACTTTTGGCAGGAGTACGCATTCCACACCTACGCAAAAGCCGACGGTGAGAGCCAAAGGCACATCGGTCCGCCGAAGTGGATATTCATCATGCGCGATTTCTTTTCCATGATACTTACCGTAGGGTTGAGTGCGGCCATTCGCCTCAGCGGACGTTGGGTGCAGGTGGAAGCCGCCCGCCGCGAAGCCGAAAAAAGTCGCACGGAAGCCGAATTAAAGAATCTCCGCAACCAGCTCAACCCGCATTTCCTGCTCAACACGCTGAACAATATCTACGCACTCATTGCCTTTGATACGGATAAGGCACAAACAGCCGTACAGGAACTGAGCCGTTTATTGCGCCATGTCCTTTACGACAATCAGCAGAACTTCGTAACTTTAGGCAAGGAAATGGATTTCATCAAGAACTACATCGCCTTGATGCGCATCCGTCTCTCATCCAACGTCACTGTTGAAACGCGTTTCGACATTCGTCCCGACAGCCCTACGGAGATTGCCCCGCTGATATTCATCTCCCTCATAGAGAATGCTTTCAAACATGGCATCTCTCCCACCGAGCCCAGCCATATCCGTATATATTTCAGCGAGAATGTGCATGAAGTACGTTGCGAAATCACCAACAGCTACCACCCCAAGAGCGAAGCCGACAAAAGCGGCAGCGGCATCGGACTGGAACAAGTAGGCAAGCGTCTGGAACTGACCTATCCCGGCCGGTACGAATGGAAGCACGGCATAAGTGAGGACGGAAAAGAATATAAATCGGTTTTAACAATCAATTACTGACAACATGAATCTGAAGTGCGCAATCGTAGATGACGAACCGTTGGCCCTGAACCTTTTGGAGAGCTATGTCAACAAAACCCCGTTTCTGGAGCTTACCGGCAAATACTCCAGTGCAGTGCAAGCGATGAGCGACTTGCCGGACAAGCGTGTCGACCTTCTTTTTCTTGATATCCAAATGCCCGAACTCAACGGCCTGGAATTCTCCAGAATGGTAGATACACATACCCGTATCGTTTTCACCACCGCTTTCGACCAATATGCCATAGACGGGTATAGGGTCAACGCCCTCGATTATCTGCTGAAACCCATCCCGTATGCAGACTTTCTGCAAGCCGCCAATAAAGCAGTGAAGTGGTTCGAACTGCTGCAACAACCCCAAGAGGAAATTGAAAGCATCTTTGTGAAAAGTGATTACAAACTGATACAAGTGGAGCTCAAAAATATTCTTTACATCGAAGGCTTGAAAGATTATATCAAAATCTATGAGGAGAACTCTCCCAAACCCATTCTCTCGCTCATGAGCATGAAGTCCATAGAAGAACTTCTGCCTGCTTCACGCTTCATACGCGTGCATCGTTCCTATATCGTCCAAAAAGACAAAATACGTATCATCGACCGTGGACGCATTGTCTTTGGCAAGAACTATATCCCCGTCAGTGACAGTTATAAACAAATATTCCAAGATTTTCTTAATAAAAGGAGTTAAAAATACCCTTATAGGTTTATATTTTATTGAAATCGGGCTATTTCTAATAATATCCTATTGCATATTAAAAGATGTTTTTTTACCTTTGCCGCGAACAGATAGGAGTTGTGAAACTCCCCCAATAGAATAGTTTAGTTAAGTCTAGTTTAGTTTTTGTGTAAAGCACTTCCTCCGTAAGCGAACGTTGGAAGTGCTTTTATTATAGACCTATTAAATACTAATTTTATGAATATCAACTTCTTCCGATTAATCGTCTGTCCATTTGATAACTTGAATTACAAGACGTCCTTATCCACACTTGCAGCTGATGCTCTATCACCCCATATAGCTGGGCTGTACTCCGAACCAATACCACAGCCAAAGCATAATTCCACCCAACCAGACGAAAGCCACATCAATATAATATAACCTCAATATCCTACTGATCAATACACCCAAAAGTTCGCCACAAAGTACATAAGCAGCAACCATGGTAACCATTTGTTCGTTAGCTATTTTTATTAAAACCAAAGTTCCTATAACAGGAATAAGAGATGTGCAATCTATAATGAATTGTTGTCTGTCGCTCATATAAACAATGTTTGTAATTGAAGTACAAATATAAACATTATTTACATGAAATCGTCCTATATTACGGAAACACATAACGAAACTGAGAAGAATTATCATTACAATTATAAAAAAAGATATTTTTAGCGGTCAACGTATCCGTATTTCAACCCTTTCGCTCTTTCATTGTTATAATAATAAACAGTAATTATATGGATTCCCAATTCTCGGACATACGAAAAGAATATAAGAAAGGCAAGCTCACCCGGAATACTATCTCGGAGAATCCCTTCGAGCAATTCGCCCACTGGCTCAACGACGCCTTGCATTGCGGCGAGAACGAACCTACCGCCATGATTGTAGCCACCGTCTCACCGGACGGACGGCCCTCTACCCGCACCGTACTGCTGAAAGGCGTGGAAAATGGTAAACTCATTTTCTTCACCAACTACGAAAGCCGTAAGGGACGGCAACTCACAGCCAATCCCTACATCTCCCTCTCTTTCGTTTGGCATAAGCTGGAAAGACAAGTACATATTGAAGGGAAAGCAGAGAAATGCACTCCTCAAGAATCGGACGCTTACTTCTCCACCCGACCCTACAAAAGCCGGATCGGCGCAAGAATATCCCCCCAAAGTCACGTCATCAGCAGCCGGATGGAAATAATCCGCGCTTTTGTAAAGGAAGCTGCCAGGCTGACCGGACAGACCGTACCACGTCCCGACAACTGGGGCGGTTTTGCCGTCACCCCCACCCGCTTCGAATTCTGGCAGGGACGGGAAAGCAGGCTGCACGACCGTTTCGAATATACTCTCCACGAAGAAAAGTCCGCTTCCGGCCTATCGTGTCCAAACTCCGAAAAATGGGAGATAAACCGCCTTGCACCCTAAACCGGACTGTCAAAGTATTATATCCTATGAATAAAGCTTAAAATGAGAAACAAAGTCATAATGCTGCTGTTAGAGGGGAAAACTTTAATAGAAAATAATTATGAATTACGGAATCAGTGTTCTCTTTCGCACCATCCCTCTGCTGATGGCCCTGTTTTGTTTTGGTTACGGAGCTTTTGTACTTGATATGGGAACGGACCCGGCAAAAAACGTTGCCGGTCCGGTAGTAATGTCATTAGGAATGATTTGCATTGCCTTGTTTGCAACAGCGGCTACCATTATCCGGCAGATTATTCACACATACAACACGGTTGTCCGGTATGCTCTGCCCGTGCTTGGCTATCTGGCTGCCCTACTGACTTTCATCTGCGGCTGGGAATATATCAGCGAAGCTGCCACCGCCAGTCATTTCGTAGCCGGACATGTAATCTGCGGCGTAGCTTTCATCACTGCCTGTGTGGCAACGACCGCCACTTCTTCCACCCGATTCACCCTTATACCTGCCAATTCCCAAACGACGGAAAACGATGTGCCCCCACAAGCTTTTAACGGCACACAAGGTAAGCTTCTTATAGTTGTTGCGGCATTGCTGGCACTTGCCACTTGGATATGGACATTCCAGCTGCTTGCAAAAAGCGATGTGCACAACGCCTATTATGTAGCAGGGCATGTCATGGCAGGAATAGCCTGCATCTGTACAAGCCTCGTGGCACTGGTGGCAACTATCGTACGCCAAATACGTAACAGTTACTCGCATGCAGAACGTAAATGGTGGCCTGTAATGGTACTTGCCATGGGAACACTCAGCATCCTTTGGGGGCTACTGATACTGAAAAACCCGAACCCTGCCGAATCTTCCATAGGGTATATAATGATAGGCCTGGGATTGGTTTGCTACAGCATTTCAAGCAAAGTCATACTCCTGGCAGCAATATGGCGCAACACTTTCAAACTGGCAAACCGAATTCCCTTGATACCCGTATTTACCGCACTGCTCTGTCTGTTCCTGTCTGCTTTCCTTTTTGAAATGGCAAGCATACACGAAGTCTACTTTGTACCGGCACGTGTACTGGCAGGATTGGGCGGTATCTGCTTCACACTCTTCTCCATCGTAAGCATACTGGAAAGCGGAACCTCAAAAGGGTAACCGCTTATCCGTCAATTTCTATGTCGGTAAAGATGTCCACATCCGCGGCATGATGCGCCACGTAGGCAGCCGGACCGGTATCGCCCGATTTCAGAATGTCATAAACAACTTCCGTCTTGTTCTTGCCCGTTATCAAGAATATAAGTTTTCTGGCACTGAACAGCAGACATCCCGTCATGGCAATACGCGGCTGCCCGTTATAAGGATTTATACTCTTTTCATACGGATGAAAAGAAGAGAGCAGATACTCCTGACCGGGGAAAATGGAAGAAGTATGTCCGTCATCACCTGCTCCCAACAGCACTATGTCAAAGGTAGGGAAACCCCGGCGCAAAGGAACCGTACTGGAAACCAAATCCGAATAACGTTTTGCCTCTTGCGCCGCACTACGGCAATCACCATGAATGGGGTATACATATTCATCGGGCATGCCTACCTCTTGCAGCAGCAAACGCAGCATAGTACCGTAATTACTGTCCGAGTCGCTGACGGATACACACCGTTCGTCCACCCAGAAAATCCGCATCCGCATCCAAGGAGTCTCTTCTCTGAACTCATGCGCCCAAATGTCGAACATAAGGGAAGGAGTCGTTCCTCCGCTGAAAGCAAAGTAAAAAATCCGCTCCGGCTCCCGGTTCATCATATCAATTATATATCGGATAAGAGCACGTGCAGTCGAGGTTGCAGCAGGATATACATAACTTTTCATAATTCACAATATTCATCAGTATTCGTCAAATTCTTACACGGGTTAGTCCATTCGGCCCCATGTTCGCGCATCATAGCTTCACTTTCCAAAGGTCCCCACGTTCCCACGGGATAACCGTAAAGCGGTGCATCCGGATGTTCCTGCCAATACTTCAGCACAGGATTGAAAAAACGCCATGACGCATCCACGGCATCGCTACGGGTAAAGAGTGTCTGGTCTCCCTGTATACAGTCTTCAATCAGGCGGGCATACGCGTCTCCAGCGGGCAGACCGCCCAAATCGGAATAACTGAAGTCCATCATCACCTGTTTCACATCAAACCCCGGTCCCGGAACTTTCATTCCGAACTTCAGCACAATACCCTCATTGGGCTGCAAACGCAGAATCAGTTTGTTGGCACGCGGGCAGTGGCCGCCTTCACAACGGAACATCTGATGAGGTGTCTCGCGGAAGTGTACCACGATTTCAGTCACCTTGGTCGGCATCTGTTTCCCGGTACGTATATAGAAAGGAACGCCGCTCCACCGCCAGTTGTCAATGCCTATTTTCATGGCAATATAAGTTTCGGTACGGGAATCGGAAGCTACGTTCTTCTCTTCACGATAACCGGGCTTGGTCGCAGACGCGGTATATTGCCCACGGACAATGTGCTCGTTCAGGTCTTCTTCTGTCAAGGGAGAGAGAGATTCATATACTTTTACCACCTCGTTGCGGAAATTATCGGCATTGAAAACCGCCGGCGGTTCCATCGCGGTAAGCGCTACCAACTGAATAAGGTGATTCTGTACCATATCACGCAATGCTCCGGTTCCTTCATAAAACCCTCCACGCTGTTCGATACCCAAATTCTCTACTGCGGTAATCTCTACATAGTCAATGTAATTACGGTTCCAAAGCGGCTCGAAGATGCCATTGGCAAAACGAAAAGCCAGAATGTTCTGCGCAGTCTCTTTACCCAGAAAATGGTCTATACGGTAAATCTGATGCTCCTCGAATACGGAAGCATAGATACGGTTCAGTTCACGGGCAGATTCCAAATCATAACCGAAAGGCTTCTCGACGATGATACGCGTATGAGGACGGTTCAGGCGGGCAGTCTTAAGATGAAGAGGAATCACACCATACAGCGACGGCGGCGTTGCCAGATAGTACAACATGCCATCCGGCTCCTGCTCACCCGTCAGTTCCCGAAGACGGGCATCCAGATTTCCATAATCGGCAGCCTCGGCCGGATTAAGCGAAAGATAGTACAGATGATTGCAAAAATCAGTTATACGTCTGCCGGCATGTTCTTCCGAAGCCACAAAACGTTCCATTTCCGTCCGTATATAAGCACGGTAGGTATCATCCCGGTATCCGGTACGTCCGATGCCTAAAACAGCAAAACCTTCCGGCAGGCGGTTATCCTTGTACAGATTATATAATGCCGGTATTAACTTGCGCTTCGTCAGGTCACCGGAAGCGCCGAAAATTATCATCACAAATTTACTCATAGCTTTATGTTTGTAGGGGAATTTCAGTAATCTTCACACTAAAGAAAGACTACACGTTATAGGTTCCCGACTTCGTTTCTCCGCCGTGTCCTGTCCAGTTTTCATGGAAGAACTGCCCACGCAGTCCGTCCACACGCTCAAAGGTGTGCGCTCCGAAATAATCGCGCTGTGCCTGAATCATATTCGCCGGTAAGTTGGCGGAGATGAGTGAATAAAAATAATTCAATGCCGATGAAAATGCAGGAACCGGAAGTTCCTCTTTCATAGCCTGTGCCACCAGATGTTTCCAGCCGGAGAGCAGTTGTTTCATCTCATTGCTGAAATAAGGAGTAAGAAGAAGATGCTGCGGTTTCTCACTCCGCTCGAAAGCGGCTGCAATATCATTGAGGAAGATACTGCGGATGATGCAACCGCCACGCCACATACGGGCAATGGAAGCCAGGTCGAGGTTCCATCCGAAAGAGTCCGAAGCACGTTGCAATACAGCAAAGCCTTGAGCATAAGACACCAGTTTGGATGCATAAAGCGCCGAATAAATATCTCCTACCATTTCGGATTTGTTGTATACCACCTCCGTGCGCCGGCAGGTAAAATGCCCGGCAGCCGACTTCCGCAGTTCTTTCTGAGCCGACAAGCTGCGTTCAAAAACAGCCGTTGCAATCAGCCCCAACGGCATACCAAGCTCCATAGCATTGATTACCGACCATTTGCCTGTACCTTTTTGTCCGGCTGTATCCAGTATTTTATCTATCAGATAACCGCCCGACTTATCTTTATGCTGCAAAATATTAGCAGTAATTTCAATAAGATAGCTACGCAATTTGCCCTCATTCCATTGCGAAAAGACCGAGGACATTTCTCCGTTATCCAGCTTCAGCAGGTTCTTCATCACCCAATAGGCTTCGGAAATAAGCTGCATATCGCCATATTCGATGCCATTATGAATCATCTTGACAAAATGTCCCGAACCGGCCGGTCCCACCCACTGGCAGCAAGGCGTGCCATCGGATGCTTTGGCAGCAATACTCTGCAAAACAGGCTTCACTTCTTCCCAGGCGCTTACCGAACCGCCCGGCATGATAGAAGCTCCATTCAATGCACCCTCTTCACCGCCGGAAACACCTGCTCCCACAAAACGGAAGCCTCTCGCTTCGGCCAATGCCACACGGCGATTGGTATCTTCATAATTGGAATTGCCGCCGTCTATCAATATATCTCCCGGAGAGAGCAATGGGAAAAGCTGCTCCATCAGTTCGTCTACCGCACTACCGGCACGAACCATCATCATTATCTTGCGCGGAACGGCTACAGACTCCACAAAACGAGCTATATCCGTATATCCTTCAATACTTTTACCCTGTGCGCGTCCGTTTATAAAACGTTCCACCACACCTTCTTCAATCCCCGGAACCGTACGGTTATAAACCGAAACCCGCCAGCCCTTGTCCGCCATATTCAATGCAAGATTCTCGCCCATCACGGCCAGCCCTATCAGTCCAATGTCTGTTTTATTTAAATTCTCCATATACTTGTATAATTTATCTTTGTTATTAAAACAAAAAATAACGTCTGTTTGTTCGTATCAAATTTGAAATTAATTCATTTTTTTCATAAAGGATTGACACAGAAAAACGATGTCATATCCGCTTCCCGGCAATCATCCGGACGCTACTCTCGGTATAAAGCAAAAATAATCTCAAAATCATTTACCGCATTGGCTTTGTTGTCTCACAATAAATTACGATTTTTGCAGGACGAAATATGCAACAATCAAAAAAAGTATAATACCAGAAACAATGAAAAAAGCTCTAATCTCCGGAATAACCGGACAGGACGGTTCGTTCCTCGCAGAATTCCTGTTGCAAAAAGGATATGAAGTACACGGCATATTGCGCCGCTCATCTTCGTTCAATACCGGACGCATCGAGCACTTGTATTTCGATGAGTGGGTGCGCGACATGAAGCAGAAGCGAACTATCAACCTGCATTATGGAGATATGACGGACAGCAGTTCGCTGATACGCATTATCCAGCAGGTGCAGCCGGACGAGATATACAACCTTGCTGCACAGAGCCACGTAAAGGTCTCGTTCGATGTACCCGAATATACCGCCGAAACAGATGCTATAGGTACGCTGCGCATGCTCGAAGCTGTACGCATTCTCGGTCTGGAAAAGAAAACCAGGATATATCAGGCATCTACCTCGGAACTGTTCGGCAAGGTGCAGGAAGTGCCGCAGAAGGAGACGACTCCGTTCTACCCGCGCAGTCCCTACGGCGTAGCCAAGCAATACGGTTTCTGGATTACAAAGAACTACCGCGAAAGCTACGGAATGTTCGCCGTAAACGGCATTCTCTTCAACCACGAAAGCGAGCGCCGCGGCGAAACCTTCGTTACCCGCAAGATTACGCTGGCTGCCGCCCGCATTGCACAAGGATTCCAGGACAAACTGTATCTGGGCAATCTGGATGCACGCCGCGACTGGGGATATGCCAAAGACTATGTGGAATGTATGTGGCTTATCCTGCAACACGATACGCCGGAAGACTTTGTGATTGCTACCGGAGAGATGCACACCGTACGCGAATTTGCCACACTTGCCTTTAAGGAAACCGGCATAGAACTGCGCTGGGAAGGCGAAGGCGTGAACGAGAAAGGTATTGACAGCCAAACCGGTAAGGTACTGGTAGAGGTGGATCCCAAATATTTCCGTCCTTCCGAAGTGGAACAGTTGCTGGGAGACCCTACCAAAGCCAAAACGTTACTGGGCTGGAATCCGCAGCAGACAAGCTTTGAGGAGTTGGTACACATCATGGCGGAACATGACATGAAGTTTGTACGGAAACTGCATTTGAGAAGCAAAGAAGACTGAAACAGATAATTTAATTTTTCAGACAGAAGAACAAAAGAACATATATATATGAGAAAATAAAAAAGAGTATAAACCGAATATGTTCTTTTGTTCTTCTGTCTGAAACCAATCCATTTTATAACAATGTTACACAAGAACGCAAAAATATACATCGCAGGGCATCGCGGACTGGTAGGCTCTGCTATCTGGAAAAACCTGCAAGAGAAAGGCTATACCAATCTCGTGGGCAGAACCCACAAAGAACTCGACCTGCTGGACGGTGTTGCCGTCCGCCGTTTCTTCGATGAGGAACAGCCGGAATACGTATTCCTTGCCGCTGCTTTCGTGGGCGGTATCCTGGCAAACAGCATCTACCGTGCCGATTTCATTTACAAGAATCTCCAGATACAGCAGAATGTCATAGGCGAAAGTTTCCGCCACAATGTCAAGAAACTGCTCTTTCTGGGCAGCACCTGTATCTATCCGCGTGATGCCGAACAGCCGATGAAAGAAGACGTACTCCTCACCTCACCCCTGGAGTACACCAACGAACCGTACGCCATTGCCAAAATTGCCGGATTGAAAATGTGCGAGAGCTTCAACCTCCAATACGGCACGAACTACATTGCCGTCATGCCCACCAACCTCTACGGTCCCAACGACAACTTCGATCTGGAACGCAGCCACGTACTTCCTGCCATGATTCGCAAGATACACCTGGCCCACTGCCTGCAACAAGGCGACTGGGATGCCGTACGCCGTGACATGAACCTGCGTCCGGTAGAAGGAATCAATGGCAGCAACAGCAACGGAGAGATACTGAACATACTGTCCAAATACGGCATCAGCGAAAAAGAAGTCCGGCTTTGGGGTACGGGAACTCCGTTGCGCGAATTCCTCTGGAGCGAGGAAATGGCGGATGCCAGCGTATTCGTCATGGAGCACGTAGACTTCAAAGACACCTGCAACCCCGGAGACAAGGACATCCGCAACTGCCACATCAACATCGGCACAGGTAAGGAAATTACTATCCGCCGGCTTGCCGAACTGATTGTCAACGTTGTGGGTTATCGCGGAAAGCTGACCTTCGACACTTCCAAACCCGATGGGACCATGCGCAAACTTACCGACCCGAGTAAGCTGCACGCATTGGGCTGGCATCATAAAATAGACATCGAAGAAGGTGTAGAGCGGATGTACCGCTGGTACCTGGATAACAATAAATAGGCTCAAAGGGGGAATTTGCATAAAATGCTTTTTCCCCCTAAAAGTTTGCATTCTCTACATAAACCCTTATATTTGCACAATTTTCAACTAAATGTGCAATATATAATGGAACAAAGTTTTATCGCCTATATAGAGAATAGTATAAAGGAAAACTGGGACCTGGATGCCCTGACCGATTATAAGGGAGCCACCCTGCAATACAAGGATGTAGCCCGCAAAATAGAAAAACTGCATATCATCTTTGAAGCGAGCGGCATCAGAAAAGGCGATAAAATCGCCGTCTGCGGACGTAACAGTTCGCATTGGGGAGTCACTTTCCTCGCTACCCTGACGTATGGTGCGGTCATCGTGCCCATTCTTCACGAATTCAAGGCGGACAATGTGCATAACATCGTCAACCACTCCGAGGCCAAGCTTCTTTTTGTCGGCGACCAGGTGTGGGAAAATCTCAACGAAAGCGCCATGCCGTTGCTCGAAGGTATCTTCATGATGACAGACTTCACCTTGCTGGTCTCGCGCAACGAACGGGTTACCTACGCCCGCGATCACCTCAACGAGATATTCGGCAAGAAATTTCCCAAGAACTTCCGTAAGGAACACATCGACTATCACAAAGACCAACCCGAAGAGCTGGCGGTCATTAACTATACTTCCGGTACTACCAGTTACTCGAAAGGCGTAATGCTCCCCTATCGCAGCCTGTGGTCCAACACCCGATTCGCTTTCGAAGTACTGCCGCTGAAAGCCGGCGACAAACTGGTATGCATGCTGCCGATGGCTCATATGTACGGATTGGCATTCGAATTCCTGTACGAGTTCTCCGTAGGTTGCCACATCTACTACCTCACCCGTATGCCAAGTCCGAAGATTATCTTCCAGGCATTCGCCGACATAAAGCCGAACCTCATCGTAGCCGTACCGCTCATTATCGAAAAGATTATCAAGAAGAGTGTATTGCCCAAGCTGGAAACGCCTACCATGAAACTGTTGCTGAAAGTACCTATCATTAACGACAAGATAAAAGCCACCGTACGCGAGCAAATGGTACAGGCATTCGGCGGCAATTTTGCCACAGTCATTGTCGGCGGTGCGGCATTCAATCAGGAAGTAGAACAGTTCCTGCGCATGATAGATTTCCCCTATACCGTGGGTTACGGTATGACAGAATGCGGTCCTATCATCTGTTACGAAGACTGGACGCGCTTCAAACCCGGTTCCTGCGGAAAAGCCGCTCCGCGCATGGAAGTGAAGATTCTTTCTCCCGATCCGGAGAATATCCCCGGCGAGATTGTCTGCCGCGGCCCCAACGTCATGCTGGGCTACTACAAGAATGAAGAGGCTACCGCCGAAGTTGTGGACAAAGACGGTTGGCTGCACACCGGCGACCTTGCCCTGATGGACGCCGAAGGCAATGTCACCATCAAAGGACGCAGCAAGAATATGCTCCTCGGTCCAAACGGGCAGAACATCTACCCCGAAGAAATAGAAGACAAGCTGAACAACCTGCCGTACGTAGCTGAAAGCATCATCGTACAGCAGAACGAAAAGCTCGTGGGACTGGTATATCCCGACTTTGACGATGCCTTTGCCCACGGCCTCAACAACGACGATATAGAACGTGTCATGGAAGAGAATCGTGTGGCTCTGAATGCAGAACTGCCTGCTTACAGCCAGATTTCCAAAATGAAGATATATCCCGAAGAATTTGAAAAGACACCCAAAAAATCTATCAAACGCTTCCTGTATCAGGAAGCAAAAGGATGATGAAATAGTAATTAGCGGTTAGTGATTAGCGATTAGTAGGCTGTGCAGCATATTGCGCTAATTATTTACCGCTATTTTTAATGTTAATCACTAACCACTAATCACTAACCACTAACCCTAACCCCTCTTTTCCCGATGAAAAACGAATTGTTATTATCTGCTGCGCTGCTTCCGTTATGTGGAATGGCAGGAGAAGTACACACAAGGCCGTCAAATGAAACGGCTCCTGTTACGGACAAGCGTCCGAACATTATTTTATTTTTGGTGGATGATATGGGTTGGCAGGACACATCCCTGCCTTTCTGGACACAACGCACCCGCTACAACGACACGTACCATACACCCAATATGGAACGTCTGGCAAAGCAGGGCAAGATGTTCACGCAAGCCTATGCCTGTAGCATCAGTTCGCCTACGCGTGTCAGTCTTTTTACGGGTATGAACGCTGCGCGTCACCGAGTGACAAGCTGGACATTACGCAAGAATACCACCCACGAACAGCCGGACTCCGTTATGATATACCCCGAATGGAATGTCAACGGTATCTGTCAGGAACCGGGTGTGGAACGCACCACGCAAGTCACCTCGCTGGCACAAGTGCTCAAGGACAACGGTTACCACACCATTCATTGCGGAAAAGCCCACTTCGGAGCTAATGATACGCCCGGAGCCGATCCGCTGAAAATGGGTTTTGACGTGAACATAGCCGGCCATGCGGCAGGCTCTCCCGCCAGCTACTACGGCATGCAGAACTTCGGAAACAAACCCGACGGAAAAAGCCCGCTGGCTGCCGTACCCGGACTGGAAAAATATCATGGCAAAGACGTATTCCTCTCCGAAGCCCTTACCATAGAAGCCGAGAAAGCTTTGGACAACGCCCGGACAACGGACAAGCCTTTCTTCCTCTACATGGCCCATTATGCCATCCATACGCCTATCCAGCCCGACATGCGTTTCTACCAAAAATATCTGGACAAAGGACTTCCCCCGATAGAAGCAGCGTATGCCACCCTGATTGAAGGCATGGACAAAAGCCTCGGCGACCTGATGGACTATCTGGACAAAAACAACCTCACCGACAACACTGTACTGCTCTTCATGTCCGATAATGGCGGACTGGCTGCACACACCCGTGCAGGAGAGCTGCACAGGCAGAACTATCCGCTCAACAGCGGAAAAGGTTCCGCTTACGAAGGCGGAGTGCGCGAACCGATGATTGTACGCTGGCCCGGCGTGGTAGCGGCAGAAACCAAATGCGACCATTATCTGATGATAGAAGATTTCTTCCCCACCATTCTCGAAATAGCCGGTGTGGAACACTACAATACGGTACAGAAACGCGACGGCATCAGCTTCCTGCCCCTGCTTACGGGCAAAGGTAAAATGCCCGCCCGTGACATCTACTGGCATTACCCGCACAGTTGGGGCCCTTCCGGTCCGGGTATAGGCGCCACCTGCTCCATCCGTTCCGGAGAATGGAAACTGGTGTACTACTTCGACAGCGGCAAGCACGAATTGTTCAATATCCCTGCCGACATCAGCGAAAAACATGACGTAGCCGCCGAGAACCCCAAACTTGTAAAGAAACTATCAAAAAAGCTGAGCAACTATCTGCGGTCGGTGGATGCGCAGCGTCCTGTATTACGTGCCACCAACCGGCTGGCGCCCTGGCCTGATGAAACATTATAAAAAATTATGAAACGTATATTTCCACTTATCTGTCTGTCCCTGCTATTGGCAGGGACAGGCCATGCCCGGACAGGCAGGCAACAGTCTGCCCATAAAGAAAAAACCGGTATCAACCTTTCCCTTTGGAAGAATCTTTCCACACAGCGTACGGATACGGTCGGAAGCACATTCTTCAATCTCGGTATCTTCTCGGCAATGAACCGTTTGAACGGCTTGGGAGTAAATGTTTTGGGAGCTGTTACGGGCAGAGACATGAACGGAGTTCAAATCTCCGGTATATCCAATATGGTGGGTGGAAGTATGCGGGGCGTACAGGTAGCGGGCATCACCAATATCAACGGCAATAACCTCAGCGGTCTGTCCGTTTCCGGCCTTGTGGGCATCACGGGTAATCACGCACGGGGAATGGTTTTCTCCGGCCTTGCCAATATCACGGGCGATAACAGCAACGGAATGATTGTAGGCGGCTTGCTGAACATTACAGGCGAAAAGACTGCCGGCGTACAGCTTTCAGGACTCGCCAATATATCGGGCGGTAATTTTTCCGGTGTCACCATATCCGGCCTGCTGAATGTGGTGGGCGATGATATGAAAGGATTCCAGATTGCCGGTCTGGGCAATATCACAGGCGGTACGTCTGCCGGCGTGCAGCTCTCTCCCCTGAATGTAGCCGTCCGTGCCAAAGGCCTTCAGATAGGTTTGGTAAACTACTACAAGGAGAAGCTGGACGGTTTCCAACTGGGACTGGTCAATGCCAACCCGGACACCAAAGTACAGATGATGTTTTTCGGCGGCAACACCACGAAACTGAACCTTGCAGCCCGCTTCAAGAACAAACTGTTCTATACCATCCTCGGCGGCGGTACGCATTTCCTCGACTTCAGCGATAAGTTCTCCGGTGCGCTTTTCTACCGCGCCGGACTGGAATTGCCCGTCTGCAAGCAACTGTTCATCAGCGGCGATTTGGGATACCAACACGTAGAAACCTTCAAGAATAAAGACTATGGCTTCCCTGCCCGCCTCTATTCTCTCCAAACCCGTATCAACCTCGAATACCGTCTGACGGCAAAATTAGGAGTATTCGTTACGGGCGGTTACGGTTGGGACAGATACTACAACAGAAATGCCAACTTCGACAAGGGAGCCATTGTAGAAGGCGGTGTGGTATTATTCAAATACTAATCCGTGCCTGAAAAGCCAGGCAATGCAAGCACCGGAACATACAGCCATATCAGAAAATCTCCTTTTCTTTGATAAATCCCGTTCTATATGCCACCAGCAACTTCTTCAAATCCTGAATCTGCGTCACGAGCTGCTTGCCCTTATCGGTATCCTTCACCATCATACGCTGCGAGTTGAATTCGATGACGAAAGTTGTGGACTTGATATCCTGTCCCTCTTCAATCGCTTTCTGACGGCTCTGGAACGGGTCATGCTGCACCAACTGCATGCCGTGCGAGTGATATACCAGCGTATAGCCCGCAATACCCGTTTCGGGCTGATAGGCTTTGGAGAAACCACCGTCAATCACCAGTAACTTTCCATCAGCCTTTATGGGGCGCTCGCCTTTAATCGTCTTCACCGGCACATGTCCGTTGATGATATGCGAATGAGGTCCCGGCTCCACCCCGAACTCCGCCAGGATATTGTCGCAAATATCCGCACGGTTGCGAAGCGTGTAGTAATAACCTTTATTCTCTTTATGCAATGCCTTGTCGGCTATGAAGTAACGCTCGAAAGTAGCCATCTTATCCTTGTCGAAAGAGGGCGCATCCGGGCCGCACCACATATACCACATATAATCCAACGCAAAATTCTTCTCCTCCGAACCATCTTCGTCAAAGTAGGCGGTACGGATAAGCTGGTCGGTCTTTTGCAGCAGTTTATGTCCCCAGTACTCTTTCTTGCCGATACGTACATGCTTGAAACTTCCGTCCTCATTCAGGGGCACGGATGCGTGATAAAGCAGGTTGCTGTTGCACACCAGATACATGCCGCCGTACGTAAAGAGGCAACGCATATGCTTCTTCAGTTTCTCGCTGTTCATGAACGAAGCATGAATCTTTTCAACCAGCTCCCTTTCTTCATCCGTCAGGCGATACGGGTCGGCAGGGTCAATAGTCGGGAAATTGGCATCGCGCAGTTCGTATTCTTTGCCTTCGTACACAAATACGCCCCGTTCAAAGTCAATCTTGTGCAGCAGTTTCCGGTTGTCCATGTCAAACTCCGGACGCCGGTTTATAATCTCCGCTTCCAGTTTGAACTGGATTATCGTAATCGCCTTGTGCATCTGCGTAATCAGCCGCAGTGTCTTTTCGTTGTAATTGGCATCGGCAAAGTTCATCTTCGGAGCAAAGATAGTGCAAGGATCATCCGCATAGGTATCCATTGCGAAGGTAGCCAACGGCAGCAGGTTGATGCCGTAGCCGTCTTCCAGTGTTGCCAGGTTGGCATAGCGCATGGACATACGGATAACGTTCGCTATGCAGGCGTCATTGCCCGATGCGGCACCCATCCACAGTATGTCATGGTTGCCCCACTGAATGTCGAAATTATGGTAGTCGCAAAGCGTATCCATGATGATATGTGCACCCGGACCACGGTCGTAGATATCGCCCACGATGTGCAGCGAGTCGATTGTAAGCCGTTGGATAAGCTTGCACATGGCAATGATAAAGTCATCCGCACGCTTGGTCGAGATAATCGTACTGATAATGACGTTGATATACGCATGCTTGTTAGGCTCTACGCTGGACTCGTGCAGCAACTCCTGAATGATATAGGAGAACTCCGCCGGCAAGGCTTTACGCACTTTCGAGCGTGTGTATTTGGAAGATACGTTCTGGCAGACTTTCACCAGTTGGTTCAGGGTGATGAGATACCAGTCGTCCAGGTCAGTTTCCTGTTCCTTTATCAACTGCAACTTCTCTTCCGGATAATAAATCAGCGTACAGATTTCCTTCTTTTCGCTTTCGCGCAGCGTATGCCCGAAGATTTCATTCACCTTCCGCTTTACCGCACCCGAAGCATTCTTCAATACATGCTGAAAAGCCTCATACTCTCCATGAATATCCGTAAGGAAGTGTTCCGTACCTTTAGGCAGATTCAGAATAGCTTCCAAATTGATAATTTCCGTACTGGCATCGGCGATGGTAGGAAAACTGCGCGACAACAGTTGCAAATAGCGTAAGTCGTTGACTATACTTTCCGGAGTAATAGTTCCCATGATACGATTTATGATTTTAGATTTATGATATATATATATTCAATTATCAGCAATTAAGCTCTTTCTGTTATTTCTCAATTTTCAATTCTCAGCTCTCAATTCAACAGGAACATCAGCAGCACCTGCGCTATGATTACCCGCAGGAACATACACATCGGATACACCGTTGCATAAGCCACCGACGGATTATCGCCCGGAATGGTGTCGTTGGCATAATTCAGCGCCATCGGGTTGGCCATGCTTCCGCACAGCATACCTGCCATGGAGCCGAAGTCCACCTTCATCCATTTAAAGGCAACCACTCCCACTATCAGCACCGGAACAACGGTCAGCACGAACCCTGCGGCAATCCACAGCAGGCCTTCCGGACGGAACACCGTATCAAAGAAATGCGCTCCGGCATCCAGTCCCAGACAAGCCAGGTAGAGCGACAGTCCCAATGCACGGAGCATCAGGTTGGCGCTTCGTGTGGTATAGGTTATCATGTGCATTCTCGGTCCGAACGTACCAATCAGGATACCTACGATAATCGGTCCGCCGGCAAGTCCCAGCTTCACCGGAGCACTGATGCCCGGCAGGGAAATGGGAATCGCACCCAAAGCCAGACCCAGGATGATACCGATAAACACCGCTACCAGATTCGGTTCTTTCAGGCTCTTGATGGCATTTCCCAACACTTTTTCCACATTCTGGATGGCGGCAGCCTCACCTACCACTGTCAGACGGTCGCCCAACTGCAAAGTCAGTTCCGCGGTGGCAAGCAACTGCACGCCGCTACGGTACACACGGCTGATGTTGATGCCGTAATGATTGCGCAGGTGCAGCGAACCCAGTTTCTTTCCGTTCAGTTCGGGACGCGTCACCACGATACGCTGCGAGATGAGCTGGCTGTCTATGGCATTCCAGTCTATATCCTCTTTGTTCCAGTCGGTATGTTCCTGTTCACCGAACAGTACGGTCAGTGCCGGAGCATACTTCTCCGAAGTCACCACCAGCAAGCGGTCTCCTTCCCTGATTATCTTCTCGGAAGTGGGGATGCTTACGTTGCCGTCCCGCCACAGACGGGAGATTACGAACTTCGGATAATTCAAGCCGCCTATCTCCTTGATGCTTTTATCGAAGATGGCCGGATTGTGTACTTGAAACGCCGCAATGTAAGTTTTGTTCGCATCGTCCTTCTCTTTCAACTCCAGATCTTCCTTACGCGCCAATGCCTTGCGTATTATCAGCACGGCAAAAATAACGCCCACTACCCCCAGCGGATATGCCACGGCACATCCCAAAGCCGGCGTACTGGCTTCCATCCCCATTTGCTTCAATGTCTGCTGTGCCGCACCTAGCGCCGGCGTATTGGTGGTAGCGCCGCAGAGGATGCCCACCATGTCCGGTAACGAAATATTCAGGGTATAACTGCCCAATACGGTCATCAGCGTACCGAGGAGCACTACTCCCAGCGCCAGCATATTCAACTGTACCCCGCCCTTGCGGAAAGAGCTGAAAAAGCCCGGTCCCACCTGCAGTCCCAGTGCATACACAAAAATTATCAGTCCGAAACTTTCCGCATAGTTCAGCATCTGCGGGTCGATGGACAGTCCGAAATGTCCGGCAAGAATACCGGCAAAGAAAACAAACGTCACGCCGAGGGAAATACCGCAAATATGTATTTTCCCCAACCCTAATCCGATAGCGGAAATCAGCGAGAGCACCACCACCGCCTGCAATGCGGAGTGTTCGACAAACAAACTATATAGCCATTCCAAAGTGTTACGGTTTTATCTACATTTAGAAGTGCAAAGATAGGAAGTTCCGCGAAGCCTAAAAAAAGAAATGCAGGAAATTCACGCAAAGCTCCTCATTTCCCGCCTTTCACTTGTGCAAAACATCTTTTATCACTACATTCACGGCATGAAACGCCTTATCATACCTATTATATGTATGCTCCTGTCGCTGGCGGGATGCCATGAACGTAAACCGCTCCCCAGCCTTGAGTTCGCGGACAGCCTGCTGACCGATGCCGGCGATAAATCCGGAGCTTTGCGCATCTTCCTGCAAATCGAAGAGCAGCTGCAAAGCCGGCAAGACCCTTACAATAAAGGGCTTCTCTACGAACGCATCGGCAGTATATACTACGGACAGATGAACTACGTCCGCGCCTACCACTACTTCAAGCAGGCCAGAGAAAATTTTCAAGTATCCGACAGTCTTCGTAAGGAAACGGAAGCCACGCTTGATATGGCAGCCTCATCCTACCGCCAGAAAGATTTGGAACGTGCCATCAGGCTGTATTCGGCTGCCCTCGACCTGGCCGACGAACAGGCAGACGAACGTCTTGCCGGAGCAGCCCTCAGCAACCTTGCCTCCCTTTATGTAAAATCGGGCAGAAAACAAATCCCCCAGGACCTGCTGCTACGCATCGAACAGTCGGCACGCAAGGCATCCCGCTACGGTCCCCACACCATGATAGACGTCCAGCTTCTCAAACACCGTACGGACAGCGCGCGCCACTACCTGCAACTGGCAGAGGCGCAAGACAATGACGTGCTCGACCTGGCCGAACTGCAATACACAGCCTACCGGATAGAGGCCCTCTCCGGAAACTTCCGGAAAGCGACCGACCATATACACCGCTATATCTACCTCACAGACTCCCTCACCCGCTCCACCATGCAGGTCTCCGCCGGTATAACGGAGAAAGAGTATTTCCAGGAACAATCCGCCTTTGCCGAATACCGGATGAAGAACCGCATCTTCTGGGAAACCACCGTTACCTGCGGCATATTCATCCTCGCCGGAATAGCCGTTTATATCATCCGCCAGCGCCTGCGCATCCAGCGCGAACGCAACGACCGCTACCTGCTGCTGGCGGAAGAGGCCCGTGCCGAATACCGGGCGCTCACCCGGCAACTGGAAGGACGGCAGAACACGGAAAAACGGCTGAAAAGCCTGGTTGCTTCCCGCTTCGACATCCTCGACAAACTCGGAAAAACCTATTACGAGCGCGAGAATACATCATCGCAACAGGCAGCCATGTTTCAGGAAGTAAAACGGATAATCACCGACTTCTCGGAAAACAGTGAAATGCTCCGGGAACTTGAACAAATGGCAGATACCTGCCATGACAACGTCATGCAGAAACTCCGGCAGGACTTTCCGGCAATGAAAGAAAATGACATCCGCCTGCTCTGCTACATCTTCACCGGATTCTCCCCGCAGGTAATCAGCTTGTTCACGAAAGAGAGCGTGGCAAACATATATGCCCGAAAATCCCGGTTGAAGTCGCGCATCAAAGCAGCCGGAACGCCCCATACCGACCTGTTCTTATCCCTTTTCGGATAGATGTCAGAGCCGTGTTAGAAAAAAACAAAGCCTCATTTCATAATACACTGTAAAACAGTAGCATAAAAACGCACCTGTTAGATTTACACATTCAAATCGTAACTCCCGGAAGAGCCGTATTCACTATCTTTGCAACCGGAACAACGATTAAAAATGTGTAAGAATATGAAGAATAAGATTATTTTTTTAGTATGTGCGGTCTTCCTGACAATAGCATGCGAAAAGGAACAGCACACAGGAAAAGAAAGCCGTGTAAGCGTAATCGTTTATGACGAAAACGGAAAAGCGATGCCCGGCATTCCCGTAAGGATGTATGACGAAAAAGACTACAAGGCATTCGAGCAAGATAACCTCACGCCTCCCACTGCCGGCGCAACCGCCAATGCGCAGGGTATCGCCCTGTTCACGCTGCCCGGCGAAGTATGGTTCTCCGGACAATCGCAGCGCTTCCTGACATTTGTCGTACAGGAAGGCGGCGGTCCGGACAACTACCGTATATGGTCCGTCGGGAAAACGATAGATGCCGGAAAAGACATACAGCTTGAAATCCGCCTGACTTCCGCCCTCACCCCCGGAGAAGAGCAGCCGGAAGACAAAGGAACACTCATCGGGCTGTCCATTGCACAGCCGCCTCATAAAATAGCATATACTTTGGGAGAACCACTCGATTTGGACGGACTCCTGCTGACCAGCGTATATAGTAATGGCAAAGAATATCCCGTCACTGTAACTCCGGAACAAGTCAGCGGCTTTTCTTCCGATGCTCCGGCAGACCGGCTGGTACTGACCATCGGCATAGAAGACCGTCAGGCAACCTTCACCGTCAGCATTGCTCCCATCCGCGTACAGGAAGGCGTACTGACAGAAATATATAAAGGATACAGCGAAATCACGTTTCCCCCACACGTAACAGCCATTGCACCGGAAACCTTTATGCAGAACAGGCAAATCACCAGAGTCGTGATGAACGAGGGACTGACCTCTATCGGCGAAATGGCCTTCTTCAACTCCGGCATACAGGAAATCGTATTCCCGTCCACCTTGCAGCAGCTTGCGCCGGATTTGTTCTACTACTGCGACCGGCTGAAACGGGTCGACCTCTCGCACACCCAAATCACCCGGATTCCCGAAAGCGCTTTCGCATGCTCCGGAGTAGAAGAAGTATTACTGCCGTCTGCACTCACAGCCATCGGAACACAAGCATTCATGATGACGGAACATCTGAAATCCGCAGTAATCCCCAAAAGCGTCACACATATCGGTATGGAAGCATTCCGGGGAAGCGGCATCACCACCGTACAACTTCCCAACAGCATCTCCACCATAGAAGCACGTGCCTTCTACCTATGCCCCAACCTGACGGAAGTATCCGCATGCGGTCCTGCCTCAAGCAACCATCCGGATGCCGTAATCAAAGAGCACTGCCTTGTAGGCTGCCCCAACCTTGCCCGCTTTGAAATTCCTCAAAGCATAAGCATCCTGGGGCAAGGCCTGATAACCGGCAACCAAAAGGTACATACACTGACCATTCCCGCCCGCGTCACCCGCATCGACTTTTCCGCTTTCGACAACACAGGCATAAAAGAGGTCATTGTAGAAGCCCTCACACCGCCTGCCACCTCCGAGGGCGAATGGTACGGATTTCCGGAAACCATAACAAGCATTTCCGTACCCGCACAAGCCGTCGAAGCCTACAAAACGGCCGAAGGCTGGAAAAAATTCGCGGATAAAATCAAGGCACGCTCCTAAGCAAATCCGAGCCCGGCATGGAAAGAGGAAGAGACAACCGAATTGCATAAATCATCACTTTACATCGCGCACACAGAACACACCGGCTTTGCCGTATTTTTCCCGATCTTCATCGGTATCCTCCACCATGCCTCTCCAATCTGAATAGTAGGGCATCATATGCATTTCTACCCGGCGAATTATCTGAAACCCCTCTTCCGAATCGGTCTTCCAATAGTTCAGTATGTAGCCGGTAGGCGTATATTCGTGTCTACCGGGATAATAGCGGCTGTAAGAATACGCCGTACGGCAATGGAACACGGCGCAAAGCCGGTGCTTAAAGTTATGCTTCCTTTTATCATTTGAATCACATGTCAGACTGAGTGGATTGTACCAGCCGTAAGCGTCACCTAGGGCATCCTTGTCTCCCGGCTTCACCATGGGCGAGAAAGGTAGGTTGTCCTCATCCTGGAAGAAGTTGAATGCCAGCTGAATCAATGTCAGTTCGCGTTCATTGGGCAAACGCCACGCTCCGGCGGGGGTCACTCCGTCTCCTGCTTCGTGATAGTCTTGGGCTATGGTAAACTTATCTCGTTTGGCATGGTCTATCTCAACGAGTTTCAATGTCGTACCTGTCCATGTTGCTATACTATCCTTATCAATTTTGTTATGAAACTTATTATGGCAAGTGTCCCTTACAGTCACATCCATCAGCATAGGTTCTTGTGCCAGCTGGAATTTCTTGTACAGACGGTTCTGCGTATCGCGTTCGTTATGGGGCTGAAGCTCCCGGTAACTGAACGAGCGCATGGCTTCATCCGCCAAAAAGACTTCCAGCGTACGGCTTGCTTCATCGTATTTGTAATAAGGAGACGAAACTTCCCTGTCCATCCTGCCACTCACGACTCCGCTTCCCAAGCTCCTCACACTAATCATGTGTCTCAGATACGTATGACTTATGTATCCTCCCAGTTCCGACCATATTGTGGAATAAGGACCGTATGTACTGGCCGTATATCCCTGTACGGGATCCTTGTTTATCTTTTTCCCGTCTGCTCCTATATATATATCGAAAGACGCTTTCCACAAGGCAGCTTCTTTTGCCATGGCAGGCTCTCCCAGCCACATACCCACCAATTGCCCTATGGCAGGTACATACCAGCGCAGTTCTTCCTCGTCCAGATAGCCGTTGCCGTTCAAATCACGGTTACGTATCAGCATGATAACCGGATCGTCGGCCTGTCCGCTAATCGGTCGGGATTCCTTCAGACTTCCATCTTTCCTCAGTATAAAACCGGATAGGAAAGGTGATGTTTTAAGCCCCCATTCCATACCATGCATATTACAATTTCCAACCTGACCATCCAGCTTTTGCCAAGTATTCTTTCTGCCGTCCCAAACTTCCCTCTCGCCCGATTCTGGCTCATACAGGATGTGCTTCTGCTCTTCCACCGACTCCAAGCCGAATTTATTGAGAGTCTCATCGTTCATATCATAGAAGCAGGCAATGGAACGTTGTTTCAGCGTATAAACCGACTGCGACACCGCGCTCTTACCATCTTGGCTGAACTCGAGGTCGGTAGCAAGCGAGAAGATACGGTCCTTGCAGTTGATAAAATCTTTCAGATGTACCGGTACCGTAATGCGCGGGTCGGGATGTCTTTCATAAAAGTTCTCATCCACAAAGCAGGTGTAGTACGCCGAATCCTCCTTGCTTGCATAAAACTCATCGAGCGCATCGAACACACTTTTCACCTTGCCAGGAGAATAGTATTCCAGGAGATAGGGGCTTTCCTTATCCGGTTTTGTTCCATTATAGAAATAGTTATCCTTTTGCGTCTCTTTCGCAAACTCCAGCCACGCCAGATAGCCTTGTGCCACCTCTTTGGTAATACCGAAACTGCTCACAGATACACATTTGCCTTCCGCACCTCCGTCGGGAGTACCTTTAGGATAATACATCACTCCCATGACCCCGAAAGGTGTGTCGGTATACAGATAGACACCCTTCTCAATATCTTTCCGCATGAATTTCATCTCCACCTGGTCAAAATGGGCATCGATATGTGCGAAAGCCTCATGCTTGAACACCACTCCTTCCGCTCCCGGAGTCTTTTCGTTCTCATCTTCCACTTCCACCACTATATCCTCCACTCCGTTGATGGTTACATTATACGTATAGTGATGGTCGCGCTCCACGCTGAAGTGGTTGAGGTCTTTCCCGAAATTACCCAAATGGATATAATAACGGACATCGGCAGCAACCGTCGTATCTGCATTTTCAAACCATCCGGTCAGTTCAATATAAGTAGAAGCTTTCGGAGCAAACTCAAACTTGTAGTGCCCTTTGTGATTATCGGCATTATCGGCATGAAAATCATCGGGAGCGGTCTCTTCCGTATTTTTATTGTCGGCAGTCTTCACCACCTTATCCCGCTGCCTGTATTCGGTAATCTCCACGCCGGGTCTTACCTTGCGTATGTTCTCCGGCAGGTATATAGTAAAAGTGAGAGAATCCAGTACACCGAAAAAATTCACCGGCTTGGCATCTTCCACCAGGATACGGTCCCGCTCTTCTTCCGTCCACGCCTGTGCGGTGGGCGATACATAATGAGGTATATGACGAACCGTATAATCTCGCGGCGTAAACTTCACTCCTTTACCTTCCCTGATATTCATTGTAATCTTGCTCATCAGGCGTTTCAGCACAAACGAGTTGTCTTCATCGTGCTTACCGTCCGGCAACAGCGTATGAGTTTTTCCCTCTTCATCCGTATAACTGATTTGCCCCTGTTCGTTCACATGACATAATCCTGTATTGTTGTTCACCATACCCGTAAGCGGCAGATAACCGTCTACGCTGTGTATGTTTCCGTTCCACTTCGGGGTTGCTTTTTCAAAAAACTCCGCCTGAGTGCCCAACGCATCCCCACCCGATACTCCCGGAAAGAAATTAAGGAACGAACTTTGCGCATTACCCAACAGATAGATGTACACATCGCCCACCGGAACATAGAACTTGATTTCACCGCACGTAGGGTCGTCATTATCGGCAATCCATCCGCCGGTAGCGCCTTCCAGCGGCTTATTGGACGGATTGGAGAACAGATGATAGGCCAACAACTCATTTTCTTCCGGATTGTCGCTCTTCGCTTCATATACAAAAGCCATCACGCCCGAAAGCTGGGAGTCATAATCAATCTCTCCACCTGCCGCACGGGTTGTAATCGTGGTAGTGATGCCACGTCCCACACCAAACGGAAGCCTCACCTCCACCCGCTTGTCACGGTCTACTCCCTGCAAGTCGTTTCCTTCGATGAACTCATCGGTGCAAGATGCAAGCGACAGGAGCGCCAACAGTCCCGCCGCCAGAATATGATTCACTGTTTTTTTCATCATGCTGTATATTTTTGTCTGTTATTCGTCTGCCTAATTAAATTCCACATCTCCGCCTCCGGGTTCCCACGGAACAATCATCCAATGTGCTGTCATAGCCACGTGTCCGTGCATGGAAATAACGGAAAACAGCCGCAGGTTCATGTTGGCTTCCACTTCGGGCAAAGCCACATATTGCATATCAGCCTCATGTCCTTCCGTACCGTCACTTCCCACTTTATGTTCATGCGACAGTATTTTCAGATAATATCCTTTCTCCTTGTCACCGGCAGGGGCGGAAGGATAAAGGTCGGCTATCCCATTAGGGTTGGCAAAAAGATAGACAGGTTTGGCCGGCATCCACTGAAATTGCTCCGGGTCTGTATTTCCCGCGTGTGCCAGTGCATTAATCTCGTTGATATGGGTTTTCTCTTTCAGGTTCTGTTCGTACTCCTCATACGCATCGGTACCCTCCTGAGGGGCATTCTCCGGTTCTTCCGGCCACCCCGCACTCAGAATCACCTTTCCGTTTTTCTGATGCCGGGAATCGGAACTGTCACCCGCTCCTTCCAGACAATTGAAAGCTCCCGTATATTCGTACTTCTCTTTTGGAAACAGATACCCGTATTCCGGTATATTATAAAGGTACAATCCGCGCCCCATATAGAGCTGTCCCTTTCCGGCATCGGTCACGTCCGCTTTGGCAAAGTACAGGTTCAGCTTCGCCACGCTTCGTTTCAAAACCAGCTTTATCTCCTGATGGTCGTTAGCAACCGTTTCGCGACACTTACCGGTCATCGGCACAATGGCAGAACGGTAAATTTTTCCCGTTTCATCCTTGCCTGTCTCCGTTCCGCCCGACACATATTCCGCTTCCGGCAGCCGGCTGAAAGTCAAGGACTCCAGTTTGTCCGGCGTCACTTCCAACCCCTCAACCGGATGTACGCCTCCGGCAGTCTCACCGGGCAGCACAAAAATATCTCCCTTGTTTTCGCAAAGCAGACTTCCGGCCTCCTGTTCGTTGGCCACTGCATAAAACCAGACTTCTCCCTTCGGCAACTTCCATTCAAAAGTATGAGCCGGCACATCCTCCCCGCCATAATAATACCCCACCGGGCTGCCATTCTGGAAAGCATACACCCTGAGCGTCTTCACCTGCGAGTCGAAATCATCCGTTCCTGCCGCTCTTGTATCGATTGAAAATTTCACCGTCACCGGTTCTCCCTTTCCGGGAAACATCCCTTCCTGCCCGTCCGGTGCACAAGCCGTCATTATCCCCGCCGTTGCGGCAAACATACATATATATGAGTATTTCAGGATTTTCATATCTTCTCCTTCCTGTTTATGAGATTACCAATCTGCCGAAATATCCTTGCTATCCCAATCGCCCACGCTCACTTTGACAGTAATGTCGGCATCGGCAGCAGGCAGCGTTATTTTATAATGGTAAGTGTTCGACTTTATCCATTCCGTTGTCAGAGCCGCATCCAGGTATACCATCGCTTCTTTTGCCTCCGACAGCGGTTTGCCGGCATAGGCATACTTAAAGGTTACCGCCACATCCTCCGTCACCGGCTGCGGCAACAGCAATACGCCATCCAGCACAGTAGCGCTGCTTCCGGCTTCTATCCGCACGCTCCCGCTGCGTACGAAAGGAGTTTTCTCTTCCGTACAGTTCACCCGGTTTTGCCATGTCGAGTTTTCCGGCGTCCACAACAAGTCACCTTTATAGTCCACACCAAAAAGTCTGATGTCCGACACTTCTGCCTGCTTCTCTCCGGTACGGACAGTTAATTTCATCTGTGCCAGTTCATGTTTGAATGCCAGAAGCACGGGCGCCATCGTTCCGCCACCCTCATAAGTCACGTCTGTCTCTGTTGCTGTCATCAAATCCACGGCATCCTTCCCCATTCTGGAAGAATCAAAACCCGTAACCCTGAGTTCGCCCTTGTCGTTGCAGGAAACTTCGGCAGCAATCCCCTCTTCCTTCATTTTTTCCGGATGCAACGCGAAAAAGTCATAAGGCCTGCCTACAGCCCAGAAACGTTTCTCGCCATAGTTTCCCGACGGAGTAACCGAAGCGGCATCGAAAAACAGTTTCGGTCCGTCGCTTTCCCGTACCCATCCCCACAGTGTGAAATTATCCATACCCTCCTTGTCACTTTCCACCACGGCGCGGGTGGCAACTTGTGTGCCAAAGGCAATCGGCACCTGTTGTTCCGGATTGTTTTCTTCCGTCATGCTATCGGAACAGCCGGCAGCGACCAGCATGGCCGTGACAAGAAGGAAATCCTTTTTAAAATTAAGTCGCATAGGCATTTATTTTTTTATTTGAATAAGTAGTGACCGGGAGGGGAACATTCAACCCCGCCCGGCCTGTTATATTTCCGCAACCCGACGGATGGAAAAGACAGGTTTGCGGCGGTTCAGTTTATTTTCCGGGTTTTGAATCAGGAACACTGGCATCGAGGTCCTGAGGACATTCAACAAAGTCATCCACAGTTACGTCGAATGTGATAGGAACCAAAACGGGTTCCGGATCCGGATTTTCAGGATCGGGATTTTCAGGATTGAAACCGCCGCCTTCACCAAAGATAAGAGTATAGACATAACGCTTGCCCTGCTTCCAGACCTGTGCAGCCGGCTGGTCGGCCTCAGCTACTGTTTCTCCAACCAAGGAAACACCAACGAACTTGGTCACAGCACCCTCTTCAGGTTTCGGCCACAACTGGACATTTGTCTCGGTATCTACCAGACGGCATTTAACCAGTACGCGTGCAGTACCCGTAATTTTATAAATAGGATCACCGTCGGCATCCACATCACCCGTATTTGTAATCCACGGATTCAAAGTCTGCGGCAAAAGCAGCAAACCTTTATAGCTATTATTGTCCATTTTCACGGTCAAATCCTGTACAGGAGCTTCTTTAGAGCCAACAAGCCCCTCTTCCATTATCGGAGTAATGTCTGCATCATAAAAAATCTTTTCAGCTTCTTTCGGATTATAAACAATATTCCAAGTACCCCATGAATTGTCTGTTTCCGTATCAGCTTCAGACTCATCCCAATATTCGGAAGTACCTTTTGTAGGCCAAGTAAAATCACCGGTATTCTCCACACCTTCCACTCTGATTCCATCCACAAATACGGTCAGATTAGGATTGGTGTTTTTAATTTTGAATACAATCTGCGACAAAGCGTGGCGGAAGTTGATATTCACCGGTTTCTTGGCTTCGTGGTCGGCTTTCTTCTCACCCAGGTTCAGCGCATACAGAAAGTCTTCATCACCTGCCACCAAATATTTTTCGATTTTTTTCTCTCCCTCTGCCGTTATATTCACTGTGCCGCCTATCTTCATCGGACTGTAAGAATAGAAATCCACAGTTGATTCCGGCCAGAATTTGGTATCACCATATGTCCATGTGTCGCCTGTTCTCGTCACATCATGATTCATATACTCCAGTCCTTGTGTAAAGGCATACACGTGGAAGTCCTTGATACTGTTTGTCGTAGTAGCTTCACTTCCAATACGGGTAGCTTTTCCCGCCACGGTATTAAAGGTAATGCCGTCGCCCTGGTTCATTTCTATCGTTTCGTCGTTGGTACATGCCGTTACCAATGCCATGACCGATAGTGCCATAAAAATTGATCTCGTTTGCATAACTCTAAAAAAGATAATAATAAAAAATCAAAACATATGTTTGTACAATCACATTATAATGTCGTTTTCCACTTCCTGCCAGTCATCGACCTCCACGTCAAATCCTCCGTCTTCCGGCAGTGGTTCGGGGAATTCGGCATTGTCGATGATGATATGCACGTGCCGTTTGTCCGGAGCGCTGTGCACCTGGTCGGTCACGTCAAAAGTCGTATAGAACTTTTCCTTGTTGGAGTACCACACATAGAGCGCCATCATGTGCGGTTCCATATTCTCCTCATGATGTCCGAAGGTATAGAACATTCCGGTCATCGTTGAATTTTCCGGATGCAGGTTCGTCTCAAAAGGCACCGTCACACACTCCTTGCCCAATTCCTCGTCGGCAAGCCGTATCGAAGGCGCCATGCCCGAAAGCGAGCCGCATGCCTGCGTCATATACTCCATATTCTTCACATTGCGCACCTCATACGTGTAGGTACATATCAATTCTGCCGGATAGAGCGTGATGATATGTTCCGTACTTTCCATCCACTCCGTCTTGTCCTTATCCTCAAAAGGCACACATTCATAGCTCAGTCCCGCTTCGGTGATCTCCACGTTCAGCGCGTTGCATCCCCACATCATATCCGGACAGATAACCACCCGTTCATCTTCCGCTCCTTTGGCAGGAGGCGCATAATGGGCAGCGTTGCCATAAATACTTTCAAACACATTTCCGTCGCGTGTATACCCCTCGTGCGCGTTGAAATCTTCCATTCCCCTGAACTGTACGGCTTCCGTATCGTTATTGTAGCAAAGCACTTTATACCTTCCCACCTTTATATCTATCTCTCCGCCCGTCTTTCCCGTAAAGTCGAAACGTACCGGTTCTCCCCCCTCTTCTGGATAGAAGAACACGCACATACCTTCCGGATTGGCTTGCGGAGCATTCTTCCAGTCAAACTCAAGCTTCACGACAGCCACATGCGGATGATGGTAACACAAGTCCTTATGCTCGCACGAAAAAAGAATCATGGACAGCAGTCCGCATACCATAATTTGTATCCTGCTCTTCATCGTCTGCCTCCCTTTCCTTCATTAAAGTTTCCGCGGCCAATCAGCCACACCAATGACACTTCCGCCTTTGTAGGTCCAAACCAGTGCCGTTCTTTCGTACTTTGCCATACATAGCAGTTGTCCACAGGCTTATATTCGTAATAAGTACCGCCCCAATAGCCCACGGCAATGCTGAAATCAATATTCAGCCTGTAGGCCACCGGTAATGAATAACCATATTCCACCCCTGCCGAATAGTTCATCTTGTCCCAAAGCGTACCGCCGGGTTTTCCGCCTATGTATCCTTTTCCGCCAGTTTCAAAGTCATAAGTAAAAATCTGTCCGTAGACTCCTAAATGATGTCCGGTCAGCGGTTTCGCCTTAGCAGCCTTTCCCAGCCACTTGCGCACGGAAAGGTCTCCTCCGTAAGTACGCCAATACCAGTGTCTCCGGTCGGTTTTCCACCAGGCATACATCCAGTTGGCTGCCACACTCCAATCCTTGCCCAAATAAGCTTCCACACCGATGTTGGGTACAAGCAGCGCATCATACAGCATATTGGTCTTTACAGCCATATACCACTTGCGCGGTTGTGGAGGCACGTGAGGAACAATCATCGGCTCTACCGCCCTTGTCTGAGGCATGGTCGGTTTAACGGGCGGCATTGATACAGGTGCAAGGGGATTCCACACCTTTTCATACCACAAATACAACCGCGAAGCACGCAGTTCCGGAAAATATTTCCTATACATGTACCAATAAGGCTCTCCACCGCGCAGCCGTTGCATACGCCGCAAATGGTCACCTTTCGACAAATCGTTGTTTGCCGCATCCTCCGCCAGCTCGTACAACAGTTCCATCGTCTCTTCCCGGTAAGGCAGATTCTCGTCATCCTTTACCAGCCGTATCAGTCCGTTCCAGTCTCTTCCAAGAAAGACATTCGTTTTCAGCGAGTCGGGCAGTTCACCATAACGGGACAAATAATTGAAAAGCACCTTTGCACGATTCACAGACAAACGCCTGTTCAAAGGGATACTTCCTTCCGGTGAAGCTCCGCCCACAACCATGATACGCCGCAACTGATAAACGGAATCCGCATAACTGGTCTTCAGGCTATCCGCTATCCTATCCAGCGACTGTTTGTTGTTTCTTCGCGAAAGGTCCAGCACGGAGTACCCCTGCCGGAAATAGATTTTCACGGAATCACGCAGTTCCTGTGCCTGAGCATATCCGCCATAAAGCAACAACAGGAAAAAAAAGAATCCTTTTATTTTCATGTCAATCCATTTTATTATATGTACCATGATTATCACCGGCATCAGACAGCCGATACGTCCGGGTAATTACCGGAAAAGAAGACAGAATGTCTATAACCTATTGGTGAATATATGTCCGTAAAACAAATAGGCATATCACCAATACAAACCTTTCCAAAAGATTTGATACAATCAGCAATAATCACCATATTATTTTCCTATATATTAATGTATATTTATCTTTATCCGCCTCGCAATATGTAAGACATCTTTTTATTACATACTATCCAACTAAAAAGAGTTTATTTTAGCATTTTCATATCAAGAAAAATATTCACATTGCAAAGGTAGTAAAAAAATATAATATAGAACAAAAATTGGGAAGAAAAAGCCATTAAAAACTAAATTATATTAATTATAATATGGTGATACTTAAGATAATAAGGCTTTTATAACAGAAAAATCACTCTTTTTCTATCTCATATATCTACAATTCCCCTTCTTAAAAAGCCACTTATATTTATGTATTTTACACAACAAATAACCTGGTTTATACCTACCTTATTTAAAATATAATTATAGACTAAATATTTACAATAAATCACCAACTCCAAGTATATTTAAATGAAATTAGCCTATCCGCATCCAGCCCGTCGGACTATACATCACAAAAGCCGGATTATCCGGTCGGTTTTCGCGCCTAACAATCTCTGTTTTTATTTCCTTAAATAAGAATTCAACCCTACTTTTGCATTACTGATATTTTTACATATTCAAGAATTGCAACGAAAGGATGTTATAGCTTTTCTCTTTTATAATAAGTATATAAAGAATAGCATATACAATTTCACATCTCTTTCTATTTCTGTTTTTAACGGACCTTCGAAATTGGGGTTAGGAGAATTACATTATGAAAAAGAAATTTGAGTTGGCAAATTTGAGCAAGAACCTGCTGTACTGTGTTTGCTTTTCAATTTGCGCATTGAATCTTACAGCTTGCGACGACGATGACGAAAACGGCACGCAAGGTAACGGTCCTGCACCAATCGGCATTCCCTCATCGGTTGTCGACGGTGTACGCGCCACTTCCATGTCGGGCGTTGACGTGACCTACAATGAAGACGGAACCATCAAAGAAGCGGAAGTAGATGGAAACACTCTTGTTTTCAATTATGCCTCTTCGCGTGCAATAAAGGTAGACCCTATCCGCTCTTTAATCAGCATCACTTCATCCGAACGTGAAAGCGAACGCTGGATTGCTTCCGATTTTGCTTTCAACACTTCAGGGTTTGTCACTGCCTATAAATTAAAATATACAGATACGGATCCGGAGTTTAGAGAAGAAATGAATATAGCCTATACTTTCAATTACAATGCGGACGGACAGATGCAGAAAATCAGCATGAAAACCGACGGTAAAGATGACGAAGGTCCTTACTCCGAATCAAGTGAAATCAACTACACCTACAACAACAAGGTATTGGAAAAAATAGAAACAAAAAGCAACAACATCACTTATTGCAGCCAAACCTATGAATATACCCAGGCAATAAAGAACACCTATAACGCCATGCCCCTGCTTCTTCTCCCGGAAGAGCTGGCTTCGGACGATTGCGTATTCAACGTCTTTGCCATAACCGGTTATCTGGGAAATGCCGGTGCAAACCTGCCCACCGCAATGACTATCAAATACACCTATCCGGAGGATTCGAGCGAGAACTCAACCGAACGTTATAATCTAAGCTACACGCTCAATGAGAATAAAGCCATATCTTCATACACCCTCAGCAGATATGGAGAAACAATGACTTTTCCGTGCGATTGGACAAACTTCTGATATACTGAAACACCTCTTGTTTAACGCGTTATAAGAGGACGTGCAAAATGCACATGATATTTTTTCAGGCACGGATTACACGGATTTCACAGAAGAAGAATAAAGAAAATCCGTGTTTTCCGTGTAATTTGTATTTCCGTAAAATCCGTGTAATCCGTGCCCGAAAATATACGCTGCTCCCTTAGAATCTGTATGCAGCTCCTATATTGATAACCCCCTGGTCGAAATCGCTTACCAGCTGGTATCTGAACTCAAAATTCATCGCCCAGTTACGAGGCAGTGCAAATTCCGCTCCTGCTCCCAGATTTACACCGAACCGGCATTCGTTATGATTGCCGTTATCGTCGATATGCACATGGCCTTCGTCCATATCAATATCAAAGTCGTGCATGTCGAACATCCAGTTGGACAATGTCAAACCGAACAACGGATAAAGCTTAACGCTCTTGGCCACCGGAAACAGATAGTGAAAATTCACGTTCAAATCCAGCATGCTTACATTGTCATTCTCGAAGAAATAGTTGAAAGACGGCTCTATACGGATAGGATTGGTAATATTGTACTGATACTTGATACCCAACCCGATACTTTCGATTTCCGTTCCGTAACTCAGGCCAAAACCTATCGCCTGTTTTCCTTTCTGTGCATGGGCACTACCCAACAGCACAAAAAGCAATCCGAATAAAGTTAATACTTTTTTCATACGTTCATTTTTTATTAATTTATTTAAGTTAGAGTGTAATATTTGGCAAAATTAATGTTTTAATTCTATTTAGGAAATAATACGCATTATATATTTCATACGCCACAACCGCCCGGATTTTGATTATCTTTGCATGCTGAATATACACCTATTTTATAATATTATTTTATTTATTGCGAAAAAGAAATGAATTTACTTTTATTGAACACTCCCGCCGCCGGTGGGAAACTCGAACAGGCATTGGAAAAACTGATAGATTTTGGAATGGATGCCGGCAAGGACATATTAATCGCCATTTTAATCTATGTAATCGGACGTTTCATCATCAGGCAGATAAGCGCGTTGGTAGCCAGAATATTCGAAAAGCGGAAGATTGAAACCAGCGTACAGACCTTCCTGAAGAGCCTGATAAAGATTCTGCTGAATATGATTCTTGCCTTTGCCATCATCGGCAAGCTCGGTGTGGAAACCACCAGCTTTGCGGCGCTGCTTGCATCCGCAGGTGTGGCTGTGGGTATGGCGCTTTCCGGAAACCTGTCCAACTTTGCCGGCGGACTTATTATACTTATTTTCAAGCCATTCAAGGTAGGAGACTACATAGACGGACCGGGAGTAAGCGGCACGATAAAGGAAATACAGATTTTCCACACCATACTGTCCACCCTCGACAACCGTATGATTTATGTGCCCAACGGAAGCCTCAGCGGCAATGCCGTCACCAATTACAGCAAGCAGGACAAGCGCCGTGTCGAATGGGTGTTCGGCGTAGAGTACGGCGAGGATGTGAAGCGAGTAAGAGCCGTGCTGCAACGCATCATCAATGCAGACAGCCGCATATTGGACACCCCCGCTCCTCTCATCGTCTTAGGTTCACTGAGCGCAAGCAGCGTCGATATCACGGTACGCGTATGGGTAAAAAGCGCCGACTACTGGAGTGTACTGTACGATATCAACGAAATCGTCTACCAGACATTCAATGAAGAAGGTATCGGATTCCCGTTCCCGCAACTCACCGTACACCAGTCGAAAGAGTAAAAAAACAGAGGATGTTCCCCAAACACTGCGTTCTGCCACAGTCGGGAAACATCCTCTTTAAATATCCTCTTCAAATATCACCGGCCCGGTTCAGGCCGGGCACCGGCTCATTCCTTTCCGCCGGCAACTATCTTCCATGCTCCGGCACTCAGCACCGCACCGATAAACGGGCCTACAATGAAAATCCACAACTGGCTCAAAGCCTCTCCACCCTGAAAGAGCGCAGGGCCTATACTGCGAGCCGGATTAACCGAAGTACCGGTATAACGGATGCAGGCCAAATGTACAAGTACCAAAGAGAGACCTATGGCAAGTCCGGCAAAATTACCGGCGCCCTTCTTGGCATCGGTAGTGCCCAGTACCACCAGTACAAACACAAATGTAAACACAATCTCGGCCAGCAGGGCGCCCGTTACGGAAACTCCTTCCTGGCAGGCATTGGCGCCTGTTCCGCTCACACCCGAATTGGAAGTCAGCACCCAAAGAACGGCAGAACCTAAAATAGCTCCTATCACCTGAAACAGCATATACATACCGGCATCCTTTCCGCTCATACGGCCGGAAAGCAGGCAACCGAGCGTTATCGCCGGATTAATGTGGCAGCCCGAAACGCCACCAATAGTATAGGCCATAGCCACCACCGACAATCCGAAAGCAAGCGCCGTACCTATTACCGTGGCCGCCAGATTAGGGTCGGCCGATGTGCACGACAGACTGACTGCCGTGCCGCAGCCCATAAGAACGAGAACCATGGTTCCCAGCATTTCTGCAATGTACTTTTTCATAACATCAATTTATTAGATTAAACTTAAGGCATCCCGATATACCTTAATATATAAGGCAACATAACCGGATACCAACGGTACAAATATAAAATTTAAGCAGCATTTATTCACGCTTTAACATAAAAAAAGAACTCAATTATTCATTATAGCGGAAAAATCATTCATAAATTCCTTTAATCATTTTTTAACAATACCGGCTTACGGCTTTATCAAATTACAGTTATAACTTTGCACATGATTAAGGAAAGGAAATCACTCCTTGCCCAATATTTACAGAACGAATTACAAAATGAAAAGTCAAACCAAGAAAATACTCAAACTGTCCGGTATCATACTGGGAGCACTCACAGCCGTTGCAGGCATACTGATTGCCGTAGTCCTGAACTTCATATTCACTTCCGAGAAGCTGACTCCCATAGTATTGGAAGCCGCCAACCGCAACCTGAACGCCAAGCTGGACATGAAAAGCGTGGAGCTTACCTTTTTCTCAACATTCCCCCGCTTCGGAGTGCAACTGACCGACGGAACCCTGGTTTCCAAAGCCATCCGCGACACGTTGTGGCAACGGACCGACACCCTGGTATCATTCAAAAAGGCCGTAGCGGTGGTCAACCCCATGGACTACCTGCGGCAACAGAAAATCAGCATCCACCGCCTGGCGCTGGAACATGCCGATATCTACGCCTATAAAAACAAAGACGGCATTGCCAACTGGGACATCACCGTTCCGGATACGGTACAGTCCGCCTCTTCACCTGCCGGAGATGCCATGAACATCAGCGAGCTCGACATCCGGCAAATTTCCATCAAGCACGCCACGGTAACCATGGACGACCGCGACACACGCATTTTCGCCAACCTATGGGACACAGACCTCACCCTGAAAGCCAATATGAAGAAAGGCCATTCCATGCTGGCGGTAGATTTCCGCAACAAGAACCTTCTCTTCTGGCAAGACGGGCAGTTGTTGGCAAACCGCATCGCCACCCACCTGCGCACCGACCTTGAACTGAACACCACCCGGCACTCCCTGCTCCTGCACGATGCCATGATTGACATCAACGGTACGAAATTGGGAGTAAAAGGAACCGTGCGCCGCGACACCGCAGCCAAAGCGATCGACGTCGATTTGCAATACGGACTGCACACCCCCTCGCTGGAAACCGTACTGCACATGATTCCGGAGAGCATCCTGAAAAAAGCGGAAGTATCGGCAGGAGGAGAAGTAAGTTTCATCGGCACGCTGAAAGGCATGTACGGCAAGCAGAAGATGCCCCTTGCCACGCTGGATATCAGGATAAAAGACGCTTTCGCCAGATACGCCGGGCTGCCTTACGGCATAGACAAGGTAAACGCCGACTTTTCCGCCCGGATAGACCTCATGCGGAACACCCCCTCTTGCCTGAACCTGAAAATCTTCCAGTTCAAAGGTGCCGACACCGACATATTGGCCGATATGAAAGTGGACAACCTGCTCACCGACCCGGACATCACCTTTCATACCCGCTCCACCGTCGACCTGAATACGCTGGCGCAGATTTTCCCTCTTCAGGAAGGCATCGGCATGGATGGAAAGATGAATGCCGACCTGAAACTGCGTTGCCGCCTGTCCACCCTCAAGAAACAGGATTGGGGACGGGTAAAGGTTCAAGGCAAAATCAGAACAGACAAACTCGTGCTGCGCCATACCCAAAAGAATTTCGAGTTCACAAGCAACGCTACGCTGGACTTTGCCGGCAACGAATGGCTCGGAGGGCGTGTTGAAATCAAGGATATGACGCTCCGCTCACCTGCCCTGAACTCAGCCACGGAAAGCTTTACGGCGGCAATCAGCACCTATCCTTCCCAAGACACACTGCGCCCTGCCAAGACGGAATGCAAGATAGAGATGAACAAGTTGAGAGTATCCCTGGCGGATTCGCTCGACCTCTTTTGCGGAAAATCATCCGCCCGCCTCAAGCTGCAACCCGGAGAGCACAACCCTGCCAATCCGCAGATAGGGCTTACACTGGAAGCGGACACACTGTTCTGCCGCATGGGCGACACCCGCCTGGGAATGGACAAAGCAGGCATTGGAATAACAGCCGAAAAAGTACGCGATTCGCTATGGACACCCAAAGGCATCATCGGTTTCCACCGCATGGCGTTCCGCACCCCGGAATGTGCACTTCCCATACAGGTGCAGAAAACTTCCGTCACGGTAAACGACCGCGTCATCACCCTGCGCAATGCCACCATGCGCATCGGCAAATCCGATATCACCGCCACCGGTTCAATTCACGACCTGTACGGCGCCATGCGGCATCACAAGCTCCTGCGCGCCAAACTGGACGTATCGTCCGAACAGTTGGACTGCAACCAGCTGATACGGTCGATATCGCTCCCGTCGGATACGCTGGCTGCGGAAAGCGATACGGTCTCCACCGAAGTAAAGCTATTCGTCATCCCCAAGAACCTGGATTTTGAACTGCAGACCGATTTCAGGAAAGTCTATTACGAGAAAGTCACATTCAACGATGTCCGCGGAGCTGTGGACATCCGCAACCAGTCCGTCTACCTGAAACAACTCAGCATGAAAGGCATGGGTTCCGACATGAACACCACTCTCGTCTATCAGGCAAAATCTCCGGAAGAGGGATTTGCCGGTTTCGACTTCCGGCTGCACAACATCAACATCGGGAAGCTGGTAGACTTCGCCCCTTCCCTGGACACGATTGTCCCCATGCTGCGCTCATTCGAAGGAACGGTCGATTTCAATGTGGCTGCCGCCGCTTCCCTGGACTCCGCCCTGAACATCAAAATCCCCACCATGCGGTCGGCCATTCATGTCAAGGGAGACAGTCTTGTGCTGATGGACGGTGAGACTTTCGCCGAAATCTCCAAAAAATTCTTCTTTAAAAACAAGAAGAGAAACATGATAGACAGCATATCCGTAAACATCGGCATCAAAGACGGAAATGTAACCGTCTATCCGTTCGAAATATCAATGGACCGTTACAGAGCGGCGGTAGGTGGCACACAAGGGCTGGATATGAAGTTCGACTATCACATCTCCATCCTGAAATCCCCCATTCCGTTCAAACTGGGCCTGAATATATCCGGAACTCTGGACGATATGAAATTCAAGCTCGGCAAAGCGCGCTACAAAGATGCGGTCACACCGGCAGAGGTACATAAAGTCGATAGCGCAATAGTCAATATGGGGCAGCAGATTGCCGAGGATTTCAAAAAGATTATGAAAAGGTAAATTTTCAGCGAATCGCTAAAGACAAAGAGGAGATGCAGAAAGACGCTTGATGATTTTTTTAGGCACGGAATACACGGAAAACGCGGATTATCTTTATTTTTTCCGTGAAATCCGTGTATTCCGTGCCTAAAAAGAAAGGGTCAATGTAAAAACCTGAGGGGTAATATTTGTAAAAATCCTATCTTTGCATAA